>CETB01170181.1_pt1 | contig 11273 bp, 9 predicted proteins | sample 356381 | NCBI WGS metagenome assembly CETB01 (sample SAMEA2622545, study PRJEB7988) | marine metagenome | biome: marine biome (ENVO:00000447); feature: deep chlorophyll maximum layer (ENVO:xxxxxxxx); material: "saline water (ENVO:00002010), including plankton (ENVO:xxxxxxxx)" | depth 155 m | reverse complement strand
TGATAATAACTAAATCCTGGAATACTCCTATAATGCACCCCTGTTCCAATATTGTTTTCCTGCATCTTTAAAATGAATTCGTCTCTATTAACGGGAGCATCGTCCCTAATAAGTATGGTATATAGGTGGTGAGCATGTTTTGAATTGGCCTTTACTTCATTAGAAGGAAGATCTATCGGTAAATTAGAAAAAGATTCTGAATAAAGTCTCCAAATTTTTTGTCTCTTTAGCCAGTTTTCTTCTATTCTTGCCAACTGATGTATGCCCAAGGCTGCCTGTATATCTGTCATGTTGTATTTAAATCCTGGGGCAACAACATCGTAATGCTTAAAACCACCTTCGCTGAAACGGTCCCATGCATCTAAACTCATACCATGTAATGCTATTTTTTTTATTTGTTTGAGTCTTACCTCATCCCTAGCGATTAACATGCCTCCCTCACCAGTAACAAGATTTTTTGTGGCATAAAAACTAAAGCATCCAAAATCACCAAAAGTACCGACATGTTTGCCTTCAAAGGTTGTTTCAATAGCATGTGCACAATCCTCAATAACATTGAGTGAATGATCACTTGCTAACTGCATAATATTTTCCATATCACAGCTATGTCCTGCAAAATGAACAGGGAGTATTGCTTTTGTATTTTTTGTTATTTTCTCAGCAATTTTTTCTGGATCAATACAGAAATCTTCTTTATTACAATCAGCAAGGATAGGCTTACCTCCAGCATGAATGATGGTATTAACTGTTGCACAGAATGTCATAGGTGTTGTTATCACCTCATCACCAGGCTCTAGTCCTATGGACATCAAAGAAAGATGCAAGGCTGCTGTACAAGAATTTGTTGCTAATGCTGATTGGGAGCCTACGTAGTTTCCAAAGTCTTCCTCAAACTGGCCAACTTTAGGTCCAGTTCCTACCCAACCACTTTTAAGGCTATCTATGACCTCATTTATGTCATCCGTGCCAAATGAAGGCGCGCCAAGAGGTATAAAATCACTAGACTTAGATTTCATGATTGTAGTGTGTCTAAATTAGACTTTCTATTCAATATATTCTTCAATTTTTTAGCAACCCTATAACCAGATTTTTGGTCAAGGAAGGGGTCGAGTATTTTATAATATTCTTCTTGTCCTTTGTGCATTGAATCCTTTGTTTTTGTTTGATATTCGTTAATCAGGTCAATAATCTTACTAGAGTCATCAAACACAACTTTGTTCATTCCTCTAACACAAAACTCATTATTCGGAAATTTACATAGATCTAGATTGATTGCTGGTGTACCAGAAATGAATGATTCGAGCGTTGTTGTGCTTGTTCCAAGCCCGATAACTAAGTCAGATGCCATTGCCAATTCAGCAGGCGTAATTTTTGATCTTTCATTCTCTGGTGAGAATAGTCTGGCTTTACCCGAGTCTAAATAAACCTGAAGTTTCTTAAAGGATTCAATCTTTTCATGAAATAAACTGACTCTTTTTGGTTTGATAAAAACTACTATATCCTCATTTTCCTCAATTGCCCTTATTGCTAGAGAATAGAAATCATCATAGTGAGATTCAGAGATTGCGATATCATTATGAAAAATGTTGTCATTGAATGTAATTATTAATTTGTCAGGGTATTCATCTCTAAGCTTGGCTGCAGTGGCTTTATGGTATTCAAAATAATCAGAGGACGTATAACCTACATGATGAAACTCTGAGTGACTGAATTCACTCAAAAAAAGGTTCTCAAAATGACTACTCCAGGAAAACATTATATCGTAAGGCTTATAATTGAATACGAGTATCATTGGATAGTTACTCCAATGTGAACCGCAATATACTCCGTCATTTCTTTCTATCGCTTGACTCTTGGAGACCTGTTGATAGCCTCCGTCAAGCATTGTCCAGACGACACTGATATTGAATTTCTTATAAATTTCTGACCAAATATATGAATCAAATTCATACTTTTCCAATAAGAAACTGTTGAGTCTCTTATTTGGTGATAAATAGAGAAGATAAAGGGAAAAACATAGAATCTTTTTAAAGAATGAGCTGAAATTAATTATCTTTAACAAAAAATAAGTTTGATACTCTTTGTTAATCTGGCCTTCTCTTCTTTGGCCAATTAGAGCTTTGTAATTGAAAAATTTAAGTCTTCTGAAGTCTCTAGAGTTGATTACATCATAAGAATCTTTATTGTAGTGAGAGGTGTAGATGCTCTCTTCAATTATGCAACAATCTGAATCTTGCAGTTCTTCATTATCCACAAAAAAGAGATCATTAGTGCCTTTTGGGTTAATTCTTCTTTGAAGCATTTCGATGCCGAGACAATTCTGCTCTTTTTTATTATCTTTAGACCCTCTGAATGAGACAGAATAGGTAATTAAGGATATTGTCTTGAGTATCTCCTTTAAATAGAAAATTCTCCTGGATCTAAAATATGGTTTCATTACATGGGTGTAATCATAGAAATAATGCTCCCTATTTTTGATTCCAAAGAAGTTTGAAAAAATCATTCGATAATTGCCAATATTTAAATTCTCTATATTTGATGTAAAAGCAGTAATTGGAGAGTTAAGTAATATAATTTTTGAATTCTTACTCTCAAGGTGAATCAGCATATTTTTAATCTCAATAAAGCGATAAACATATGGAAAATAATGAACAGTTAGAAAGTGATTTGCTTTTTCTCTGTTGAGCCTATGATCATCAGAAAAGTCTTTTATTTCTTCGCTGTAAATATCTGAAGCTAAAAGCTCTCTAATTGTTGCTTTCGTCTCTTCTTGTATAGTTTCGTAAAGGGTGCTCTTTCCAAATAAGGTATTTGAATAACTTGTGTAATCAAGTCTTTTGAAGCTGATTGATAGTAAATTCGATAATATTTTTCTAAATGGAAAAAATATTTTTGACTCAGATGTAAAATACCAATCAGAACCAATGGCTTTTAGTAGGCCTGCTGAAAAAAAACTCTCAAAGCACAGGCAATCTGTAAATAAAGCAATAGATTTTTTCTCTTCTTTCAAAATATTTTATGCGAAAAAATAGTGGCTATTAATCATTTCTTTAAAGCCCAATAAAATTCTTCAGATCATTTAGTGATAAGATTGGAATATTTCTTTTCTTCGCCTCCATAATGTGATCGGGCATTGCATAACCCCACTCAGCCAAAGCTATATTGAATTCATTATTTTGAGGCTCAAATAGATGTGTCACATTGTCATCTATAAATTTCATTTCACTGTGTTGAACATTGCAATCTAGAGCTATCTTTTTTAGAGCTATCAACTTATTTTCAACAGCATGCTTGTCATAGATTTCTTGAACAACAACATCTGAGGCAAAATAATCTAGAAGATCCTTAACCGAGCCTTTATCTTTTCCTGTAACCATGAAGAGCTTTTTTCTTTTGCTGCATAGCTCCAAAATCTCAAGAATGCTCTCATAAGGATAATGTAATCTTATCCATTGCTCATATGATCGTGATTTATATTCCTTTCTTTGATTATAGAAAGACTTTGTATAAAGTTTCTTGAGATCATCATCAATTGAGTCCAGAGATTTTTCAAAATCTTTTTGGTCTGGATTCTCCGAAATGTTGCCATAAAAAATGACCAGATATTCATCCATGCTCCTTACATAGTTTCTTATAGATCTAAATTTCTGGTCATAATCTTCCTTTGCTTCTGACGGGTGAGATATTTTTTCATCTTTTCCTATTAGCTCTTGGTATGCATTCCATGCGATCACAAGACACTCCTCAGTGCTATCAAAGATCACACCATCGACATCAAAAGCAATTATTTCGTTTCCTTTCTCCATTAAATAAACTGTGTAGTGATTTCTTCAAGGCCCTCAATAGAAACTGAGTAAGTATCTCCTTTTGAAAGATAAATTTTCCCTCTTACTCTTGGAGGAGCGCCTGTCAGGATAATATCTCCAGGAGATAGGGTCATACAACTTGATAGATATTTCACAATTATTTCTACATTAAATATCATTTCACTTGTATTGCCCTCTCTGATTAAATCACCATTTTGGTAACCCCTTATCATTTTATTTTCATATTGATAATCAGTTTCAATAAAGCTACCGATCGGACAAAAGCCATCTTGACTCTTTGAGATAGCGAGATGATGATCTCTTCTCTCGGTATTATCACAAGTTACATCGTTTGCGACACAGTATCCTAAGATATAATCTTCTACTGTTTGGCTTTCAGAGATATCTCTGGTTTCCCTTCCAATAACCACTGCAAGTTCAGCCTCCCCCCACGTAGGCAAGCTTTTTGGCAATGAAACATCGGTGCTCGAACTAACAACTGCATTACTTGATTTTAGAAAAACCAATGGGTCCTCTGAAGATTCCAGATTTGAAACACCAGGATAATTAAGAGCAACTCCAATAACCTTAGATGGATTGAGAGGTTTTAGAAGCTCGCAATCTTCTAATTTGAAACTGATATCTTTTTCAAAGTAGTCTTTCGAAAGATCGCAATCAAAGGGAGTATTGCTACCTGTAAGTGGAGTTACAACCCCGTCTTCGAGTCTTCCAAAGCCATGGAGATCCTTATTTTTAAAGCGAATGATTTTCATTTTTGATAGAGAATTGTTACTATTTTTTTTCTCATCTTGTTTTGTAGTTTATTATAGTCCAATAAGTTTAGATTAATGATAATTACTTAAACGAAATTATCTTACTCACACAACAAAAAATTTATGAAGAAGAAAAATATACTTATTACTGGAGCTGATGGCTTTATTGGCTCGCATCTAACTGAGTTAATGGTTAGAGAGGATTTTAATGTTACTGCTTTGTCAATGTATAACTCATTTAATGATTGGGGTTGGCTTGAAGAAGTGGAGTGCAAAAATGATATTGAAATAATTTCTGGAGATATCCGTGATCCAGATTTTTGTAAAAAAATTACAAAAGGAAAAGATGTTATTTTTCATTTGGCAGCATTGATCGGGATACCATATTCATATTTAGCTCCACAAAGCTATGTTGATACAAATATCAAAGGAACTATGAATATTTGTCAAGCTGCGCTAGACAATGAAATAGAGCAAATGATTCATACGTCAACAAGTGAAGTCTATGGAACAGCAAACTATGTTCCGATTGATGAAAAACATCCAACCCAAGCTCAGTCTCCATACAGTGCAAGTAAAATTTCTGCTGATGCAATGGCTATGAGCTTTTACAATAGTTTTGAATTGCCATTGGTAATTGCGAGACCATTCAATACTTACGGACCAAGGCAGTCCTCAAGAGCCATCATTCCAACAATAATTACTCAAATCGCAAATGGATTAAGCAAAATAGACCTTGGTGACCTTACGCCGACTAGAGACTTTAATTTTGTATCAGATACTTGCAAAGGATTTTTACTTCTAAATGGGTGCGAAAAAGCTAATGGTGAGATTGTAAATATTGGCTCTAATACAGAAATAAGCATAGGTGATCTGGTTAATAAAATTAAAACACTAATGGGTTCTGATATAGAAATACAAACTGATCCAAAAAGGATACGTCCAAAAAATAGCGAAGTTTTCAGATTGGTTTGTGACAATCAAAAAATCAATGAACTTGTTTCCTACAAACCATCAATAGCAATTGATGAAGGGCTAAAGAAAACGATAGATTGGCTTCTTTTGCCAGATAACTTAAACAAATACAAAGCAGACATTTTCAATGTATAAGAATCTTGTCGATTTCACTAAGAAATTATATAAAAATTCTGAAAATATACCTTTGCATGAACCATTTTTTGATCATGATGAAAAAAAATACTTGGAAGATGTCATTGATTCAACATTCGTCTCAAGTGTGGGGAAAACAATAAAAATATTTGAAGACGAGATAAAAAAATTTACATCGTCAAAGTATGCTGTAGCAACCGTAAACGGTACTTCTGCACTGCATACCTCATTAAAGATGTCTGGAGTCTCAATTAATGACGAAGTCATTACACAATCGCTAACCTTTGTGGCAACATCCAATGCAATTACATATTGTGGTGCAATTCCTAATTTTCTGGATGTTGATAAGGATACCTTGAGTCTATCGCCAATTTGCTTGAAAGAATTCCTATCATCGCACTGCGAAATGAGAAAAGACGGATTCTGTTGGAATAAGCTTACTAATCGAAGAATAAAATCATGCATAGTGATGCATACTTTTGGCTTAGCGGGTCGAGTTCATGAGTTGAGAGAAATATGTAATCTCCACAATATTATTCTGATTGAAGATGCGGCAGAGTCTCTTGGTACGTTTATTGGTAAAACTCATACAGGAACTATAGCTGATATTGGAATTATGAGTTTCAATGGAAACAAAATCATTACAACCGGAGGTGGCGGAATGATTTTGACTCAGAAAAAAGATCTGGAAGAGAAATTCAGACACATAACCACTACTGCCAAAGTTAATCATGAGTGGCATTTTGATCACGATGAAATAGGTTTCAATTACAGAATGCCAAATCTCAATGCTGCATTGGGAGTTGCCCAGATGAAAAAATTAAAAACTTTTTTAGCAACAAAGAGAAATATTGCTTCAAGTTATCAAAAATGGGGTAAAAATAATTCAATTGAATTTGTTACAGAACTTAAAAACACTACTAGCAACTATTGGCTGAATGCATTATTAGCAGAAAATATAAGTGAAAGGGACGATATCCTGGAAATTACAAATAAAAATGGTGTGATGACAAGGCCAGCATGGAAACCAATGCATCAACTAAAAATAAATCAGAAATTTGAGACTTTTGTACCGCTTGTAAATACAGACTGGCTTTTTGAAAGGATAGTATGCATGCCAAGTAGTTTTTCAAAAGAACTGGATCTGAGCTAAAAAATTAACTGAGAGGGATATTTTTTGAAAAATAAGTCAATACTTTTCCTAGGTAAAAGAGATGATGATCACAGTCTCAGAGCCATAGAATTCATAAAAACAAATTTTAAAGATGTCACTATCATGCTTGGTGAATGGAATGACCCAGTCCCAGAAGAAATGATCACTTGGAGAGGAGATTACATAATTTCATATTTATCGAGATGGGTTCTTTCATCTGAAATTCTGGCTAATGCTTCTATCTCAGCTATAAATTTTCATCCTGCATCACCAGATTATCCTGGAATTGGCTGCAATAACTTTGCGCTTTATAATGAAGAAAACAGATATGGTGTAACCTGCCATCATATGCATCAAAATGTTGATACGGGTCCAATTATAAGTACAAAATCTTTTCCAATCTTTGAGAGCGATAGTGTTGCTAGCTTGCTTACAAGAACCTATGATTTCCAACTCACTCTATTTTATGAAATCATGAATAAAATATTGAATGATGAGGAATTACCAATCTCTAAAGAAACATGGTCAAGAAAACCATTCACCAGAAAACAATTTAATGACTTGATTAAAATTGAATCTCATATGAGCGAAAAAGAAATAAAAAAGAGAGTTAGAGCGACAAGTTTTGAAGGATGGCAAAGAAATAAAAAGATTATTCTTATCGGAGCTGGTGGCCATGCAAAATCATGCATAGAAATAATTGAAAATCTCAATGAATATTCAATTTATGGTCTCTTAGATAACGCAACAGATAACAATAAACTCCTTGATTATTCAATTCTAGGAACCGATGTTGAGCTCGATAAAATTAAAGATGAATTGGGAGATGCATCTGCACTTATTACGGTGGGTCAGATTAAAACTTCTAATGCCAGAAAAGAGTTATATGAAGAAGTTAGAAAACATGGATTTGAAACGCCAATAATCATATCAAGATCAGCTTATGTTTCTAAGCACAGCACGATAAATCCTGGCACGATTATTATGAATAGAGCTATCGTCAATGCCTCAGCTGTGATTGGCGAGAATTGCATATTGAATAATAATTCTTTGATTGAACATGATGCAGAGATTGGTAGCCATTGTCATATCTCTACAGGTTCGATAATCAATGGAGGTGCAAAAATAGGCTCTAATACATTTATTGGAAGTGGCTCAATAATCAAGCAAGGGACAAAAGTAGGGAATGACTGTTTGATTAGTGCAGGATTATTCATTGAAGATGATGTTCCTGATGGAAAAATAATAAGATAAATCTAATGACATTAATAATTGCAGAAGCCGGGGTAAACCATAATGGAGATGTTGGTCTTGCAAAAGAGTTGATTGATATTGCTTCTGAATGTGGAGCTGATATTGTTAAATTTCAAACTTTCAAAGCGGAAGAATTAGTAACAAATAGAGCAAAGAAAGCAGCATATCAGAAAAAATCTGACTCAGGCTCATCAGATCAACTATCTATGTTAAAAAAATTAGAGTTATCTGATCATGATTTTGAAGTGATTAGAGATCACTGTGAGAAAAGATCCATAGAGTTTCTTTCTACTGCTTTTACAATTGAAAGCCTTGAATTCCTTGTAAGCCTCGGAATAAAAAGGATAAAAATACCTTCAGGCGAAATAACAAATTTTCCATTATTGACAAATGCTTCCAAATTTGGACTCCCAATTATTTTGTCTTCAGGGTTATCGTATATGAGTGAAATAGAAAGTGCAGTTAGTCTTCTAGTAAATAACGGAGTTAATAAGAGTCAAATTACAGTCTTGCATTGCACTACAGAGTATCCTGCTCCTATAAGATCAGTTAACCTCTCTGCGATGAAGACTATCAGTGAAGAAATAGAGGTTGATGTTGGCTACTCAGACCATACTAGGAATTTTGAAGTTCCTATAGCTGCAGTTGCAATGGGTGCAGTCACTGTTGAAAAACACTTTACTAAATCAAGAAAATTAGTCGGTCCAGATCATATGGCCAGCCTTGAACCAGATGAACTATTAGAAATGATAATCTCAATAAGAAATACTGAGACCCTTCTGGGGAGCAGTGAAAAGAAGCCTTCCAATGATGAATTGAAAAACTTGAATGTGATCAGAAAATCAATCGTTGCCAAAAAACAAATAAAAAAGGGGGAAATCTTTAGTGAGAGCAACTTGACAACAAAAAGGCCTGGTGATGGCATCTCTCCTATGGAGTGGAATAAAATCATTAATACGGTAGCTAAGAAACAGTTTGAAAAAGACGATCTGATTGAAATATGAAAATTATCTTAATTGGAACAGTTGAGTTTTCAAAAGAAATGTTAAAGGCATTATTAGAAAACGACTCAAAAATACAGGCAGTTATAACCTCAAATAATTCTGAAATTAACTCTGATTATTCTGACTTAAAGCCACTTTGTGAAAAAAATGATATCCCATGCCATATTACAAATGATGTTAATTCAAATAGAACGATTGAGTTAATAAAAAGCTATGAAGCTGATGTAATATATTGCTTTGGTTGGTCTAGGTTACTAAAAAAGGATTTAATTTCTCTTCCGCCACTCGGAGTAATTGGCTATCATCCTGCCGAACTCCCTAATAATAGAGGTAGACATCCTATTATATGGGCATTGGTACTTGGCTTAAAAGAAACAGCATCAACCTTCTTTATAATGAATGAGGAAGCAGACAGTGGAGATATTGTATCTCAAGTAAAAGTCAAAATAGATGAGAGCGATAATGCAAAATCACTTTATAAAAAGCTTAGTTCAATCGCAAGAAAACAAGTCATTGAAATAACAAATAATCTAAATCAATTAGATATCATCAAAGTAAAGCAAGATAATTTGAAAAGTAACATCTGGAGAAAAAGAAGCAAAAAGGATGGAATGATTGATTGGAGAATGTCTGCTCAATCTATACATAATCTGGTCAGAGGTTTAACTAGACCATACCCTGGAGCACATTTTGAATTTATGCAAAAGGAATACAAAGTTTGGGAAACTCAGATAATGAAACTAGAAAACATAAAAAATATTGAGCCTGGCAAAGTTCTTGATATCAGTGAAGATGGCAATCCAATTATCATGTGCGGTGATCAGTGTATAAAACTGTTACAATTGGATCCCATAAATCTTAATAAAGGTGATTATTTATGAGCAATGTTCTTGTAATTGCTCCACATGCAGATGATGAGACACTTGGTTGTGGAGGAACACTTCTTAGACACGCTTCAGAGGGCGATGAAACGAACTGGCTAATTATGACCGATGCAGATGAATCACTAGGCTATAGCAATGATTTCATTAAAAGAAGAGAAGATGAAATTAAAAATGTAGCATCAATGTATAACTTCAAAAATATATTTAGAGGGAATTTTGCCACTACAACTCTAGATACAATACCAATGAATGATATTGTAGCTTCAATTTCAGCTGTAGTTTCGGAAACGGGGCCCGAAATAATATATATGCCTAATAGGGGTGATGCCCATACAGATCACACTTATGTTTATGATGCAATGGCTTCATGTACAAAATCCTTTAGATATCCCTTTATTAAGAAGGTAATGGTATACGAAACAATTTCAGAAACTGATTTCTCTATAAAGGATGGGGTAGGATTCTTCAAACCTAATATATGGGTAGATATTTCCGAATACCTACATAAGAAGATTGAAATCATGGCTATTTATGAGGGTGAGCTTAAATCACATCCATTTCCAAGAAGCAAAAAAAATATTGAAGCATTTGCTTCATATAGAGGTTCCACATCGGGATTCGAATATGCTGAAGCCTTTATGCTGATTAAAGAACTAATCTAATTGGCAATGAAACCCATACTTTGTGTTATTTCTGGCTCAAGAGCAGATTATGGACTTTTGAAAAATGTATTATTACCGCTCAAAAAAAGTAAATCACTTCACTCACAATTCATTGTAACAGGCTCACATCTCTCTTCTAGGCATGGCAATACGATTAAAGAAATAAGAGATGACAATATGCAAATTGATGCCGAGTTAGAAATTCTATCAGGTGATGATTCATCGATTGGAATAGCAGAAGCACTTTCCAAGGGTATAGATCGTACAGCAAAAACTCTAAGAAAGTTAAATCCCAATATGGTTCTAGTGCTTGGCGATAGATATGAAATATTTGCAGCCTCAATTGCTGCAATGATATCAAATATTCCCATTTCACATATACACGGTGGGGAAAACACAGAAGCAGCAATAGATGAAGCAATCAGACATTCTCTGACAAAAATGTCCTGCTTTCATTTTGTGACAACAAAAGATTATAGGAAAAGAGTTATTCAACTGGGAGAGAATCCTGAAAGAGTATTCTTTGTAGGAGCACTAGGGCTTGATTCAGTTAAAAATACACCCTTATTAACCAAAAAAGAGTTGGAGAAAAAATTTGGAGTAAAGCTCAAAAAAAACCTTCTAATG
>CETB01171829.1_pt1 | contig 11296 bp, 12 predicted proteins | sample 356381 | NCBI WGS metagenome assembly CETB01 (sample SAMEA2622545, study PRJEB7988) | marine metagenome | biome: marine biome (ENVO:00000447); feature: deep chlorophyll maximum layer (ENVO:xxxxxxxx); material: "saline water (ENVO:00002010), including plankton (ENVO:xxxxxxxx)" | depth 155 m | reverse complement strand
AATTGTTAATCTAGCAGGTATTCCTTCAGTAGTATATGGTTTATTCGGATTAGGATTATTTGTACTATTTCTAAATTTTGGCTCTTCGATCATAGCAGCTTGTTTCACTCTATCAATTATGACTATTCCGGTAATTATTAGTACAGCAGAAGAAGCCTTACGAGCAGTTCCTCAAAGTTTTCGAATAGTCAGTGTTGGGATGGGAGCAACGCGTTGGCAGACTATTCGTAGAGTGGTGCTTCCTCAAGCATTACCGGGTATTCTCACTGGTGTTATTCTTGGTTTGAATAGAGCTGCGGGTGAAACTGCTCCAATTCTTTTTACTGGGGCTGCATTCTTTTTACCAAAATTACCTCAGTCTATTTTTGATCAAACCATGGCGTTACCATATCATCTTTTCGTAATATCCACACAAATTCCAGAGATGCCTATAAAGATTCAATACGGTACAGCCGCTGTGTTGCTCACGTTTGTATTAACCATGAATATACTAGCTGCAAGTTTACGTACTTGGCACCGGGGCAAACGACAATGGTAGGATTTTAAATGTTTAATAATCTAAAAATTAGAATTGACAAATTGTCAGTAGCTTATGATGATGGTACGCAAGCTTTGCGTAATGTGTGTTTGGATATTCCTAAAAATTCTATAACAGCTTTGTTTGGTCCTGCTGGTGGTGGTAAGAGTACTTTACTTCGTACTCTAAATCGGTTGAATGATCTTATTGATATCAGTGTGACAGGTAATATTATTTTGGATAATATTAGTATTTTTGATAGGAGTGTGGATGTAATTTCTCTACGTCGGAGAATCGGTATTGTTTTTGCTCAACCGATACCTTTACCGTTTTCAATTAAACAAAATGTGACTTATGGTTTAGAATTGTCTGGAGAGAGAAATAGAGTGAAACTGGATGATGCAGTGGAGAGTAGCTTGCGGGCAGCCGCATTATGGGAAGAAGTTAAGGACAGATTGAACGAATCTGCTTCTGCATTGTCTGGAGGCCAACAGCAGCGACTCTGTATTGCTAGAGTCTTAGCTCTGGAGCCTGAAGTACTGTTGCTTGATGAACCTACTTCTGGTTTGGATCCGATATCGACTGCAAAAGTGGAATCTTCACTTCAAACTTTGAAGGAAAAATACACAGTTATTATTGCTCCTAGTAGTATTCAGCAAACAGCGCGTATTGCAGATCTAGCAGTATTTATGCTACAGGGAGAATTGATAGAATCTGGGATAGGTGAGGAGTTATTTAGTTCCCCGCGTGAAAAACAGACAGAAGAATATATTACAGGTAGGTTTGGGTAGAGGAAAATATAATGTCTGATCAAATCACTTTTCAGATTGAGCGTCTCAATTTTTATTATGGTGGTTCACAAGCGTTAACTGATGTGAATATGAAAATATTATCACGTGAGGTTACGGCTCTTATTGGTCCTTCTGGATGTGGTAAATCTACTTTTTTACGTTGCCTAAATCGTATGAATGACACTATTGTTGATACTAGTATTAATGGGAATATCTTGCTGAATGGTCAAGATATTTATGAATCTCATGTTGATGTAACGTCATTGCGACAACAAGTAGGTTTGGTTTTTCAGAGACCAAATCCATTTCCGCAATCAGTTTTTGATAACGTAGCTTTTGGTCCACGTATATTAGGATTAGCAGATGGTAATGACTTAGAGGAATTAGTGGTACAGTCTCTCCGTGCATCCGCATTATGGGATGAAATACAGGATGATTTGAAACAACCGGCCTTATCTTTGTCATTAGGTCAACAGCAGCGGTTATGTATCGCTCGTTTATTAGCTGTAAAACCAGATGTAATCTTGATGGATGAACCATGTTCTGCGTTGGATCCTATTGCAACAAACCAGATAGAGGAATTGATACAGGAATTGAAGGAGAATTACACTATTGTTATTGTTACTCACAACATGCAGCAAGCAGCTCGTGTATCTGACAAGACAGGGTTTTTCTGGTTAGGTGAATTAATAGAGTTTGATGATACGAATACGATTTTCACTAGACCATCATTGGAGCGAACTGAAGACTATGTGACAGGTCGATTTGGTTAGGTATGAAGATTGCAATAATTTCAGATATTCATTCTAATTTTGATGCCTTAAAGGCAGTGTGGGAAGAGCTTAATCGTGTTCAACCTGATGAGATATATTGTTTGGGAGATTTAGTTGGTTATGGTGCGTATCCTAATGAGACAATTGAGTTTATTAGTCAAAATAATATACCAACAGTAATGGGTAATTATGATGATGCTGTTGGTTTTGATAGAGAGAGTTGTGGCTGTGCATCTAAGAATCCTGATGATATTGTTCTGAGTGCATCATCATTATCTTGGACAAAGAGGCATACAAGTTCGGCAAATAAGACTCTATTGCGGAAATTGCCTAAATCAATTAAAAAAGAGTATTATGGTTGTCGTATATTGTTTGTACATGGGAGTCCACGCTCAATGAATGAGTATTTGTTTGCTGATCGTCGCAAATCTACATTTCAACGGATTGCGAAGGTAGCCGATGCTGACTACATATTTTGTGGACATACACATTTGCATTATCAGAAATCAGTAGATAATACAATGTTTGTGAATACTGGATCAGTTGGTCAACCTAAAACTGGTGATCCTAGGGCAGGGTATGTGCTGTTAGTACTTGATTCTAATAAATCTACATTGGAATACAGATTAGTTGATTATAATGTTAGTGCAGCAGCGCAATCTGTACGAAGTAATGGTCTTCCAGAACAGTTTGCCTGTCAATTAGAAAATGGAAAATAGAAGCAGGTTCTTTAATATATTTATATTAGTAACAGAGGAGTGATGTTATGGACAACAAGCGAACACGTGTTATTTTGGATGAATATATCAAAGCGATCGTAGATGATGTTATACGCTTAAGTAGTAAGGTTGATACTGCTATTGAGAAAGCTATTAATGCTTTTTCAATCTGTGATATTGAGCTCGCACAACAGGTGATTACTGAGGATGTTAACGTGAATGCAAAGCGTTTTGATGTCGAAGAAAACTGCTTGCATATTATGGTTACACAGCAACCTGTGGCTGTGGATTTACGGTTAATTGTAGCAACTATGAATATAGTTACTGAGCTGGAGCGTATTGGTGATTATGCTGCAGGTATAGCTAAATTGGCTGTGCGTGGGGAATTGTATCCAAAACGGGAGATTCCTAATGCTATTTATCAACTAAGTAGTCAATGTCGGGAAATGTTGAAGAGAGCGATAATATCTTATTCAGAACATGATGCAAATGCAGCGTATTCTGTTGCAGACAATGATGATAGTCTTGATAGTCAACACCGATTGTTATTTCACAAATTAGTAGGTGAGACTCGAGATGCTAGTCAATCGACAGATCATTTGTTATCAGTTTTATTTGTTGCACATAATTTAGAAAGAATAGGTGATCGTGCAACTAATATAGCTGAAAGAGTGATTTTTATGACAAGTGGAAAGTTGACGGAATTAAATGTTGGTTAGTTGATACATAATATCTGTACTTACTAAATAATGTTATTCAATCTATTAAACTTGCATATAATAAGCAAGTGAGTTAGTCTTGGGTTTTCTTGATAATATCAATTACTTCAAGTGGTGTATTAGTGATAATGCCATGTATTCCATGTTCTAACAGATAAGCTATGTTATCAGTTTTGCTGTTGTTAATTGCATGTACACGTATTCCTTTTAACTCAGCAGATCTAATTAGATATGGAGTTATTACTCTGAATCCTAATAGATATTCAGGAATCTCTATTAGGTGAAAGTTTGGAGTATATATTGGAGACAAGAACATAGTATTTAATATTAGAAACGTTCTTGTCTCATTTGGATCAGCTTCAGTAGCTATTGCTGGACATATATTACGAAAATGTTGCATGATTGACGATGATTCTGAAGAGACTATTACTGTATGAATTGCATTATGTTCATTTATTTTCATACACAATATTTCTGATGCAAGTGTATTGTTGTCATTTAGGTTTATGTATTTTTGAAAGTTAGGAAAGTTAGTTAATACTTCTGTAAATGTTGGTATTGTAATTCCTATATCACGATAGGTGTATGTTATATTATCATTTGTCCAGTGATGTCCAGCATCTAGATTTTCTAGTTCATCTAGATTTAATTCATTCACTATGGCTTTCATGTTAGTAGTACGATCAGTTGTTTTATCGTGGATTAATACCAGTCTGTTGTCTTTACTTAATCTAATATCTATGCGGATAGCGTTTATTCCCAGTTCAGCAAGTTGTTCAAAAGCGAAGGTAGTGTTTTCAGGCCACAAATCCGATCCACCTTTGTTGGCTATAATATTCGTTTCTGCTTGAATTGTTTCTAATTGAAAAAAAGGATGTAATGTTTGTGGTCTAGATAACGCAGATAGTATTCCATATGTGCAGACGCATGATACGATTATTATTCCACATAACAAAATAGAACGATGAATTATTTTCATGAAAGGTTTATTTATGATTACAGCACAGTTAATTATTTGTTACTTGTTTTCTTCCCTTTGTACATAGGTGCTGTAATTGGACATATTATACTGATATCGGGATTTAGCAAACGACTTTCTAATCGAGTTCCTAGATCTGACTTGTCAGCAGCTGTTGTAATAATTGTAGGTAATTTTGTTACATATCTGTGGTCAATCAGCTGCATTAGTTTTTCTTTAGCCCATGGAGTAGCACTTTCGATTGTTAGATCATCTAGTACCAGAAGAGGTGCATTACGTAGTGTTGAAAACTGTTTGTCAAAACGTATTGGTGAATTTGGGCTAAACGTAGCACGCAGATGATCGAGGAGATCAGCTGTTGTAATAAAAAGAGCAGAATGACCATTTTGGATTCTTTGATTAGAAATTGCAGCAGCTAGATGGGTTTTACCACAACCATGTCCTCCAATGAGTAAAAGCCATCCTTCAGGATTTGTAGCAAATGTTTTAGCAGCATTTGTAGCAGTTAGTAAGCGTTCATAATGCTCGTTTGGTATTTCTCTTTTTCGAGAATAAAAATTTTCAAATGTTTGTTCTTTGTGTATTGGTAGAGAAGACAAATCAGTTTGGTCTGAATCAGCCCGTCGAAAATCTGGTGCCTGAATCATTAATTTTCGGACGAGATCTATATCAACTAACCTACTTCTTATTCGGGGTTCTATACTTTCTAGGTTGACGTTGCTGGTGACAACTGTAGGGAGTTTTGTTGTATATCTATGGTTAATAATTTGATACAATTTTTCTTGTGCCCATTGAGTTGGATTTTCTGATCCAAGATCATCTAATATGAGTAAGAAAATGTTACGAGTTTTGTCGAACAATGTGTCGTAATCTATTGTTGAACCTGGTGCAAAGGTTGATCTTAGATGATCTAGCAAATCAGGAATATTTACAAACAACACATCATGACCAATCGTAATAGAATAATTACCAATTGCAGCAGCCAAGTGTGTTTTACCACATCCATATCCGCCATGTAATAGTATCCATCCTTCAGGTTTTTTGGCAAACCGGAGTGATTGTTGATATGCTCGCTCTAAGCTGTCTTTTTTCATCGGATCAGTGGTATTGCCAGATGGTATGAAATTGTCAAATGTTTTCTCTGACAATCTACCTAAACTAGAGGAGTTTTGTTTTTGTATAGTGATAGCTTCTTGTAGATTTTCTAGACGACATGTACAAGTATGAAGTTTACCGAAATCAGGATCTTCAATGTTTGCATTGGAACTTACAAATCCTACTCCTAGACAATTAGGACAATTTGGATCTCCTAATCCATCTTTTTGGGAAGTATCACTTTCAGTTGTCGAGGTATTCGAGATATTTTTTGCGAGTTTTTTCAGTGTCTCTTCGGCTTTTTCCATCTTTCTGACCTTTTCCTTCCCGCTGCCATCTTTTTAGTATAGCATCAATATAACTCCATGAGCGAGCATTGTTTTCGGCAGCCAGTTTTATAGCTTCTTTGATCCATTGTGTTGAAAATTCTTTTTCGGCATCTATCAATTGTTCTGCTATTATAGGTGTTAATGCTCCTATGTTTTGTTCATAAATAATGAAGATATTTGGAGTTTCTATTGTAACACTAATAGGTGTTTGGTTATTGTTACCAGGTATCCATTCACCTTTTTTTATGCTTTGTATAGCTGATCGACCTTTACCGGTGTTGATAAAGAGATAAATTTCTTTTGTATTAGAGTCTGTTTCAATTGATGCTTGTAACAATGTACCTCTTGCACACGCTTTTTGAATAGATTGGTTTAGTGACTTTTGACCAGGAATTTCAAACCCATTTAAAAGTGTTTGGTCTGAGTTCAATTCAGTTAGAGTTATGTACCTAAATTTACCTTCCTTTCGTGATAATAACCAAAAGCAGTGAAGGGTTAGTTTAAGTTCGTCAATATTGTCAATATAAGGTAATAATTCACTAAAGAATAGATTAGGAATAGGTGTTACTCGTACTTTACCTTTAGGAAAACCTGCAAATCCGTTGTTCATATGTTTATTCCTGTAAAACTATGTTTCTGTGAGCAGCATCAACAAATTCAGCATATTGAGGTAGAAATACTAATTCTACTGATCCGGTTTTTCCGTTGCGATGTTTAGATACAACTAGTTCAGTTACGTGTTGTCGTTGGGGATCATCGTCCCATGCGTCAGGATGATGTAGAAACATTACTACATCACTATCTTGTTCTATACTTCCAGATTCTCGTAAGTCAGACAGTAATGGTTTTTGACCAGCACGTTGCTCTACTCCTCTAGATAGTTGAGCCCCTGCTAATACAGGTACATGCAATTCTCTTGCTAGAGCTTTGAGGCTACGTGATATTTCTGATACTTCTTGAACACGATTTGTATCTCTTCTGACATCTGTAACCATGAGTTGTAGATAGTCTACAATGATTAGATCTAATTTTATTTCAGCAGCTAGTCTTCGGCTTTTAGAACGCAACTGCATTGCAGAAATTGAAGGAGTGTCATCCAAATATACTCCTATTTCACTTAACAAATTTACCGAGTGAATAAATTTATCCATCTGTTCGTTTTCTAACTCTCCCATACGTAGTTTATGGCTGTCTATATGACATTCTTGCGCTACCATTCTTTGCATAACTTGTTCATTTGACATCTCAAGTGAAAATAATGCTACTCGTTGATTGTGTGTACGTGCTGCATTTAATGCAACAGAAATCATAAATGCTGATTTTCCCTTGCCTGGTCTACCAGCTACTACAATGAGATCGGATTTTTGCATTCCTCCTAATAATTTATCGAGATCTTGAAAGCCAGTTGGTACGCCTACTACTTTGCCTCTATTATCATATAATGTTTGGACTCTATCATAGTATTCGTGAGCAACCTGACTGATAGGTACTAGATCACGAGTTGAACGTCCTTCAGTTACACCAAATAGTGCTTGTTCAGACTGATTCACTACTTCGTCGATATCTGTTTTTTCATCATATGCTATTTTTGCCACATTACCAGCAGCTTTTATTAATCTTCGTCTGGTAGCTGATTCTTCTACTAGTTTTGCATATGCGGACACGTTATATGCTGTCGGTACTCGTGTTACTAACTGTGTTAGATAGGCAAACCCACCTATTTCTTCTAATTGTTTTCGAGATTCAAGTTCTTCTTGGGTAGTTAATTGATCAATTGGCATGTTTTGATCATTTAGTGCTTTAAATACGTCCCAAATCCATCTATGTTTAACGAGGTAGAAATCTTCAGATTTAAGTGTAGATGCTACTTCATAATATGCATCTGGATCTATTAGAATAGAACCAATGACTGCTTCTTCAGACTCTAGGTTATGTGGCTGAATGAAATCTTGGTTAGTATTATCCATGTTTGTTTAGAACATTCTACATAATGTATTGTGGTAATAGTCTTACAATTACTGCAATCTCTATTTGTTGATCATAGTTATTCTTGTCCGGTTTTAGAGTCTAAATTATCTAAATCTAGACTATCAACAAAATCTGAAAAAGCAGATAAGTTACTTTCTTCTTCTGGTAAATTGTTTGTTGTGTCATTATCATATGTTATGTCATCTTCAGGGGTAATAGATGCTTTTTCCATTACTTCTGTAGTGACAAATATTGGAATATGTGTTCGTACTGCAAGTGCTAATGCATCTGATGGTCTTGCGTCTAATTCAATTTGTTCGCTGTTTTGTTCTATCACAATTGATGCATAAAACACGTCATTTCTAAGATCATGAATGGATACGTGCAACACATTGCCTCCTAAGTCAGAGATTGTTTGTGCAAGAATATCGTGAGTTAGAGGACGGGCCATTTCTAGGTTTTGTAGTCTAACTGTGATAGAGTCGGCTTCACAAGGACCAATCCAGATAGGCAGATAACGTTCACTACTATCTTCTTTCAGTATAGCTACACGATGTTGGGTCATAAGACTTACACGTATGCTATCAATTGTTACTTTGATCATCTATCTTATGTTCCTAATTTTCATTTGGTTATATGCTATTCTAGCATATGTTTGCTACTTCATTGAAAATTGATTGTTTTTCCAATTTTTTATAATTGATTTTGTGGCATCAAATGCAATTGTAGGTAAATCATTAATATCAAACCATGCCACATCATCAGCATCATCACCTGCTTTTATGCTTCCTGACAAAATCTTTCCTGTATAGAAGATTATGAACCCTTTCCCTTTTGAGTCATAGTTTGTTGTAACTAAGTCGATCATTTTAACTGCTTGTACTTTCAGGCCAGTTTCCTCATGACATTCTCTTACAGCGGTATCAGCAGGATGTTCCCAAGCATCTACAAATCCACCAGGTAGAGTCCATAGACCTTTTTCTGGTTCTACTGCACGTTTTACTAGCAACAATTTGTTTTGATCCATCAGCCACATAGCCGCAGCTACTTTTGGATCAAAAAAGTGAGTGTAATTACAGCTAGTACATGTGGGGCGCTTTGCTCCAAATCGTGTTTTCATTTGGAGCATATTGCCACATTTCATACAGAAATTTACATCTGAATGATCCATTGAGTATAGCAATCCAATACTGGTAAGTGTAAACAGTATTTACTATATAGGTGTTGTCAGATCAACAATAAATGATAAGAGCATTTATTGTAATTCTACAGTAGCTCCAGCCTCTTCAAGCTTTTGTTTAGCATCTTCAGCTGCTTCTTTAGCAACACCTTCTAGTACCATTGCACCAGCAGTCTCTGCCACCTCTTTGGCATCTTTAAGTCCTAGTGCACTAACTTGTCTAATTGCTTTGATGACATCGATTTTCTTGGCACCATGATCTTGGAGTATTACATTCCATTCAGATTTTTCTTCACTTGGTGCAGCATCCCCTGAACTTTCTGCTGCTACAGCTGCTACTGCAGCTACAGGAGCTGCTGCAGATACACCCCATTTGTCTTCTAACAGTTTTGTTAATTCGGCGGCTTCTAGGACTGTGAGTTCACTCAATTGATCAACTAATTTTTCTAGATCTGTCATAATATTTCTCCTTTAATTTGCTGTTCATTATAAAAATATATTTTTTGTATCGTATATCAATCAGTTTGATTGGTCGGATTTAGAAAAACCATCTACCACGTTAACTATTTGTCTGACACTACTTGACAATACTCCAGCTAGATTTTGAGCGGGAGCGCTAAGAAGACCCAATAATTTACTCTGTAGAACTGGAAGAGGAGGTAGATTTGCAAGTGTATTCAATTGTGATACTGACATTGGTTCTGTACCCATTAAACCACCTTTGATTTCTACGGAGTCATTATCTTTAATGAATTCTGAAATTACTTTTGCTAAAGAAGGTGTATCTCCGAATGCAAATCCAGTAATAGTAGGTCCTTGAAGCATTTCATTCATTTCTGGTAGGCCTGCTTTATCTAACGCTAACGAAGAGAGACGATTTTTGGTTACTTTACATTGACCATTAGCTTCATATACTTTCTTTCTCAGTTCATAAATTTCTGATACTGATAAACCTTTATTATTTAACCAAATTATTCCTTGGCTTTGTTTAAATAATTCAGTATATGTTTCAACTAGCTCTTGTTTTTTTTGCTTACTTATTGCCATATTATTACTCCCTTGCAATTATAAAAAAACCTTTGTTAGCACCTATTTAGACGATGATAACAAAGACTTTAATGCACAAGTAAAAATGTGCTGAAAAAGATTTGCACCTCTGTAGGATATTAAGCCTTTTTATTGTTTTGTGTAATAAAAATAGGCGCCTACTGTCTATGGTGTCTTAATATATATATATAATATATCGTATTTTTGTTCTATGTCAATACCTAACTTTCTAATAGATTTGGGTCAATTTTGATGCCAGGTCCCATTGTGCTAGCTAGTGTAATTTTACGTATGTAGTTTCCTTTTGCAGAAGGTGGTTTTGCTCTCAGTACTGCATCTAATAAAGCAATAAGATTTTCAAATAGAGCGTCAGCATTAAAAGATAATTTTCCTATTGGTGCATGTAGGTTAGCTGTCTTATCTAATCTGAATTCTATTTTGCCAGCTTTTGCTTCTTCAATCAGGCGTGGCAGATCTTCTGCAGGAGCTACTGTTCCAGCTTTAGGGTTTGGCATCAGACCTCTCGGTCCTAATACTTTGCCAAGGCTACCAACAGTTGCCATCATTTCGGGTACTGCAATGACTGTATCAAAATCAAACCATCCTTCTTTAATATTATTGATTGTTTCTTCATCTGATATGAAATCTGCTCCTGCTTCTTTAGCAATACGGGCACCTTCACCTTCAGCAAATGCAAGTACCTTGACTGTTTTACCAAGACCATGTGGAAGCAGTACAGATGCACGTACTTGTTGATCAGCCTTTGTGGGATCAATACCCATTCGAATATGTACTTCAACAGTCTCATCAAATTTAGCAATTGGACTTTGTTTAGCTAATTCCACTGCTTCACGAGGTGAATATAATTTGTTTTGATCTATATTGTTATGTGCTTCTAAATATTTTTTTCCTCGTTTGGTCATTGTTTTTACCTCAATTCTGCTATTGAATCTAAATAGTATTTTGTTACGATTTGTAATTATTTTTCTACTACTATACCCATAGAGCGTGCTGTTCCTTCAATTTGAAGCATAGCTGCCTCAATATTTAATGCATTAAGATCTTTCATCTTAGTTTCAGCAATATCTTTGACTTGTGATTTGGTTACTTTACCGACTTTTTCTCTAAGTGGATCAGATGCACCTTTATCAAGTCCTGCAGCTTTAAGTAATAAAACTG
>CETB01167815.1_pt1 | contig 11297 bp, 11 predicted proteins | sample 356381 | NCBI WGS metagenome assembly CETB01 (sample SAMEA2622545, study PRJEB7988) | marine metagenome | biome: marine biome (ENVO:00000447); feature: deep chlorophyll maximum layer (ENVO:xxxxxxxx); material: "saline water (ENVO:00002010), including plankton (ENVO:xxxxxxxx)" | depth 155 m | reverse complement strand
ATGGAAGCACTATCCATTGAATCAACTCACTGAACTGACATGAAACCTGAACGGTCATAACCCCAAGGTATAGTTGCATCAATACCAATCTTAGCAGTATTTCCATCATTTAGCCGAGATGGGTCAAGGCTCGAGCCCTTCTGATTTGATAGAATAATTGAATCTGAATCTGGCTGCCATCTTGTCATCATAGCCCATTCCACTCTAACAGGGTCTGTAATGTCAATGTCTTCATCGACAATTGTTACCATTTTCATTGAACGATGACCATCTAAAGCGGCTTGAATGGCACGCTTTCCATCGCCTTCATTTTTGACTCGAATCTTGACAACTGCGGCCAACCAACCTCCTCCTCCTTCAGTCATATGAACATCCAAGCACTCACAAACTTCGCTAACTGCTGATTTGATTGTAGGTGCTCTAGGCAACCCCATCAGGGTCTTGTGTTCCGCCTCAGCTGGAATCAAAGCATGAAATATCGGGTTTGTTCTGTGTGTTATTCCATCAATTTCTATGACTGGTTCTTGACGAATATCGTCAACTGTACCTGTGATGTCGACATAAGGTCCTTCGTCATCATTTTCGGTTGTGATGCGGCCCCACATAGCATATTCAGCATTTGCTGGAACTTGGATACCGTTAGGCAATGAAAGCAATTCTAATGGCTTCCCATACACTTTTTCATGTAGCGCTGATGCTATTGTTAACTCATCGATATTTGTATCAAATGACATTGCTGCTGCAAGTAGAACTACTGGATCAGGGGCGTTGATTACTGCAACTTTGACCTGCTCTCCTACAGCTCTAGCTTCTCCAGTCATAGTATGGAGATGCCTTGGGACTATTCGAGCAACTAGGTGGTTGTCATCTCGCAGAAATTGGCGATGGAATGACATGTTTCTGATTCCACCATATTCAGCAATAATTACGCTTGATGACATGTACCTGCCTCTATCCTCTCTCCAATGATGAGGAATTGGCAAATCGGTCAGTTTTGGAACGTTTTGGGTATTTTCCATGACCGGTCCAGTTTCAACAATTTTCGGCTCGCTGGGGTTTTCCATCGCCCAGCCCAGTAAATCAATAAATTCCTCCGGCTCAATCGAAAGTGCCGCACAAAGACGAGGCCTTGTCAGTAGGTTTACTGCAATTTTATGCCCGGGTGCTTCGATAATATTTTCAAACAACAAAAGGTCATGACCTGTTGATTTCGATTTGTCAAAAACCCCATGCAGCACGCTTGTTGGTTCTTCGACAGCAGTGGCTGCTCCCAGCAAATCACGGAATGCCATGGCACCGTCCTGTAGGGTTATAACCATGAACATTGGCACTAGAATTCGGCTGCGAGTGCATCATTTGACCATTGTTTTCCAATCGGCACCATGAAATAGGGGGGGTAGGTCGGCAAGTTGCTTCTCTGGAGTTTTATACATGGGTCGTGGATTGTTCGCAGGAACCAAGATGGCAAAGGACCGCCAAAAGTTTAGGTGGTCTGACCGTAGATACAAGAAGCGTATGCTCAAGTCTAGAGCTAAGCACGACCCACTAGCAGGTTCAACACAAGCCAAGGGTATCGTTATCGAAAAAGTCGGTATTGAGGCTAAGCAGCCTAACTCGGGTATTCGTAAGGCGGTCAAGATTTCACTAATCAAGAACGGAAACAAGTTGACTGCATTCGCACCAGGCGACGGTGCTATCAATTTCATAGATGAGCACGACGAAGTTATGGTCGAAGGAATCGGTGGACGCATGGGACGTTCTTACGGAGATATCCCTGGAGTACGCTACAAGGTAATCCAAGTAAACGGTGTTTCATTAGATGAAATGGTTCGTGGACGAAAGGAAAAGCCTGTTCGATGAGTTGGAGTGATTGTGATGAGTGACGAAGTCGAAACACAAGAGGAAGAACCTGTCGAAGAAGTAAAGCCAATCGCTGGTATTGGAACACTAGTTTTCGGTAAGTATGATGCTGCTGAAGTAGTATGCAGAGATCCTGGACTAGCACCTTACATCAATCTCTCAACAGTTGGTGTACCGCACACTGGCGGCCGACACGCAAATGCATGGTTCGGTAAAGCTCGCTTATCTGTCGTAGAACGTTTCACTAACAAGTTAATGCGCACTGGCAAGTATACTGGTAAGAAAATGGGTGCTTTGAAGGCGTTTGAGACAGCATTAGATTCAATGGCTGCTAAGAGTGGAGAAAACCCATTGCAAGCATTCGTAGACGCAATTTGTCATGCCGCTCCTATGGAAGAGATTACTCGTATCAAGTTCGGTGCGGTTTCTCAGCCAAAAGCAGTTGACAGTTCACCTTCACGAAGGCTTGATGTCGCTCTAGCAAACCTAGCCAAGGGCGCACAACAAGGTACATCCAAATCTAAGAGAACACTCACTCAATGTATTATCAATGAACTAACCAAGGCTAGTGCTGGAGATGTAACATCTTTCGCAGTTTCCAAGAAGGAAGAAGTTCAACGTATTGCGGCTAGTGCAAGATGATAGCATAATCAGCATACAGCAAACTACTTCGCAAATTTTGTGGAGTTGATTTGATAAACCCCTTCAAGGTGGCGAGAACAGACGAGAGTCAGGTGATTCACCATGGGCCGTAAAGAAGACAACATCAAGAAAGCAACTGAAGTTATGCACATCCTACCACAGATTCGCAACTTGTGTATCGCTGCTCACATTGACCACGGAAAGACAACACTTTCTGACAACCTAATTGCAGGTGCAGGAATGATGAGTGAAGATTTAGCTGGTAAGAGCCGTGTTCTAGATTTCGATGAACAAGAAAGTGCTCGTGGAATCACAATCAACGCAGCCTCAGCATCTATGGTTCACTCTGTTGATGAAACTGACTATTTGATCAACCTAATCGACACACCGGGTCACGTTGACTTCGGTGGTGACGTTACCCGTGCAATGCGTGCTGTTGACGGATGTTTCATTCTAGCTTGTGCTGTTGAAGGACCAATGCCTCAGACTGAGACTGTTGTAAGGCAGGCTTTGAAAGAGAAAGTAAAGCCTGTATTATTCATCAATAAGGTTGACCGCTTAATCAATGAATTGAAAGTTACTCCTGAAGACATGTTGAAGAGATTCGAAGAAACTATCAAGAAAGTTAACAAATTAATTCATTCATTTGCTCCTGAAGGTATGGAAAAGAAATGGCAAGTAAGCGTTCTAGATGGAACTGTTGCATTCGGTTCTGCATACCACAACTGGGGAATTACAATCCCTTACATGAAAAAGTCTGGAGTATCAATGACTGAAATTTTCGAGTACTGTAACAATGAGGACCAGAAGACTCTGGCCAAAAAGGCTCCAGTTCATGAAGTTCTTTTGGACATGGCTGTTACAAAGTTGCCAGGACCTGTTGAAGCACAACCATACCGTATTCCTAACATCTGGAATGGAGACCTAGAGTCATCTATTGGTAAGGCAATGATCAAATGTGACCCTGAAGCCGAACTTGCCATGATGATTACCAAGATTTGGATGGACCCTCACGCTGGTGAAGTTGCAGTAGGAAGACTATATTCTGGTGCAATCAACCAAGGTGAATCTGTATTCGCCATCGGTGCTGCAAAACCAGAACGTGTTCAGCAAGTGAGCATGATGGTTGGAGGAGATAGAATTCCAGTACCAAAGGTAGTAGCAGGAAATATCGCTGCAATAACTGGTATCCGCTCTGCAGCCGCTGGTGTAACATTGTCTCGTGACAAAGATTTCACTCCATTCGAAGCAATTAGGCACTACTCAGACCCTGTAGTTACCGTAGCGGTTGAGCCAAAGAGTATGAAGGACCTTCCAAAGTTCATCGATGCTCTAAGGTCACTTGCCAAATCTGACGCTTCGCTTCAAGTTATGACTAATCAGGAAACTGGAGAGGCTCTATTAGCGGGAATGGGAGAACTGCACCTTGAAATCACTGTTTACAGACTAGAAGAAGAACAGAACATCAAGGTAAAGGTCAGTCCACCAATTGTTGTATACAGAGAATCTGTAGAAGGAAACAACAAGGGACGCTCATTCGAAGGAAAGTCACCTAACCGACACAACAGATTCATGATCGAATGTGAACCACTTTCCACTGAAGTTGTAACTGCACTAAGAGAAGGACACTTCGGAACTGGAACTGTCAGGTCTGGAGATGCTAAAGAACTCGGAAGCAAATTCGGTGAATTTGGAATGAACAAAGACCTAATGCGCAAGACTTACGCAATTAATGGAACTAATTTACTAGTCAATGACACTAAAGGTATTCAAGGACTTCACGAAACTCGTGAATTGATTATCGAAGCTTTCAATGAAGTCTGTAAGAAAGGACCAGTTGCAGATGAACCAGTTATGGGAATGATGGTTAGACTAGTCGATGCAAAACTACACGAAGATGCAATTCACCGTGGACCGGCTCAGACTATTCCTGCTGTTAGAAATGCAATCAAGGGTGCAATGCTACGTGCACGCACTGTATTGATGGAGCCTATGCAGAGATCCCATGTCAGCGTTCCTAACGACTGGCTTGGTCAAGTCACTCGTGAAATTACCAACAGAAGAGGTATCATCGAAGATATGCCATCTGAAGGTGAGGCTACAACTGTTATCGGAACACTTCCAGTGGCTGAAACTTTCGGATTCTCCAACGATATCCGTGCTGCTTCTCAAGGTCGAGCGGTTTGGAACTCGGAAAATATCGGTTTCGAAATGCTACCTCCTCAATTGTTCGACAAGGTTGTTGGAGAAATCCGTACACGTAAGGGATTGAAGCCAGAACCAAATCCAGAGTCTTACTACTCTGATTGATTCAGTTGATTTGATTGCTCAATGAGGGAAACCTATGGGCAGGTTGCTGGGGATATTTACCTCGAATGGTGGTGTCCCAAAACTTCCAGTTGATTCTGCACAAATAGACAACAATGGAATAGTTGGTGACGCTTGTAACAGCAAAAAGCACCACGGCGGTCCAATGAAGGCAATTTGTATTTTAGAGAATGAACTATTGGTCAAGTTACAATCCGAAGGTCATCCAATCCAAGCAGGTACAACCGGCGAAAACATGCTCGTTGAGGGTTACAATTTAGAGGTAGGGAAAGTGTTTGATGTTGGTGAGGTTCGACTTGAGGTTGTATCAGATGCCACACCTTGTTGGAAAATAGCAGATTCATTCACTGAAGGAGATTACAGCAGAATGTCCCATGAGAAATATCCAGGGGAAACGAGATGGTATTGCAAGGTATTGGAAACCGGTAAAATCAGTATATCCGGTTGAGTTGGTAATCTGTCAACTCTCTTAATGCCCTAAGTGCTGGATTATCAGAAATTCGATCTAGACAGTCGTGTGCTTTACGATGGTAAGATTCAGCCTTTACTTTTGCATATTCAATTGAGCCTAAATCATGCAATGCTTGGTGGCCTCTAGCAACTTGCTCCGCAGTAACATTCTCACCCTTTCCTAGAACTGCAAGCAAATCATCCTTTGACTGTGAAGGAGGTTGTCTCAGTGCGTGAATTACCATCAACGTTCGTTTTCCTTGAGCTACATCACTTCCACTAGGTTTTCCTAAAGTATCTGAATCAGATAAAACATCGATTAAATCGTCCATCAACTGGAAACACAATCCTAGTGCAAGACCCCAGTCATGCATACACTGAATCACATCTTCATCCGCACCTGCAAGGTGTGAACCGACTTCGGCACAGGTAAGGAACATTGCAGCAGTCTTACCATGAATCATCTCAATGTACTCTTCTTCAGAAACGACTTCACGATTTTCAAATTCGATATCGAGTTGTTGTCCCTCGCTACACTTGCGGACCATTCTACCAATTCGCTTGACTAAGAATGGCAATAGTTCTGGCTCAATACCTTCTGCAACGGCCATTGCCTCGAATGCAATCGCTAGCATAGCATCCCCTGCATTAATCGCAGTTGGTAAATCATAAGCAACATGCACTGCAGGTCGACCACGGCGAACATCATCATCATCCATAATGTCATCATGTACTAGTGTGAAATTGTGAATAATTTCAATCGCTGCTCCAACATCAAGTAAACCTGAATGAGTATCGCCCACTGCTTTAGCAACTAACCATGGTAATGTTGCTCTTAATCGCTTTCCGCCACCCTCTAAAAGATGCATCATAGCGCCAGATAATCGAGTTAATTTGCTGTGGGTTAAAGCACGCTCGATTCGACTTTCGACCAATTCCTTGACTTCAGAAATGCTGGTTGATAAATCTCCACCAATTGCATTTGGCAACATATGTGAAACATCACCCATGTCATGAATCAAATCATCTGGCTTTACGCAACCAGGCCTCCACCAGTCATCATTCATTATTCTAGCAGCAATACAGCGGAACCACGGAGCAATCACATTTTCAGGATCATCTGCAACTAACATTTCTTCCAAATCCTCTTGAGAAACCCATTTGATATCACTAACTTCATTCGGATTCGGTTTTACATCAACATCGGTATGAATTACTAAGCAATGGTCTACCTCTCTCTCGATCCAATCTTCATCTTGACGTGCTTGATATCTCATTTTTGTTATAAATTCAAACTTCTCCAAGGGGACCTGTGAAGGATGAATTCCCAATTCCTGTTCCAACTTCCTAACAGCTGCTCTCTTTACCCCAAGGGCATCTTTCAATTCCATTTCTTCTTCTGAATGGAGTGGATGTGAACAGCAAGAATTGGCCCATACATTAGGGAATGTTATCTTATGAGATGCCCTTTTCTGAAGCAACAAACGACCAGTTGAATCGAAGAGCATGACGCTGAATGCTCTATGGATTTCACCATTACCATGGTGACTATCAAACTTAGAAATTGGGCCAACGACCTCGTCACTTTCCGTAACTTGTATCACGGCTTCAGCCATCAATGACTCTTGTACTGAATCAGAACCTGCCAGTGCTTCCGAGGCTTCAGCCTCGATTTGCATGGTCGGAACATCCTCAATGCCATAGCCTGACATACACTCACCGTACAACCGGTTTCGCGTCCACTACATCAACAGTTCCCTAGAACTATTCTAGTTCCAATAACGGGAAAACCCTCAATTGCATCACTAACTCTTTGTGGAATCTCACCGTTGACTAAAATCACATCAACTCCTTTAGATGCAATCATCGCACCCCTCGCAGCCTTCAATCCAATGCCTCCTGTGACATCTATGTCGACAGCATGCTCACCTTCAAATTCCATTTCGGGATGCCACACTTCGATTAGATCATCTGGGCCTGCCTTACTCGGAGGCACACGTAGTATTCCATCAACTTCTCCAATGGCAAAAATAGCCCGTTCAACTCCAGACAGTTCAGTGGCATATCTAAGCATTAAATCATCTCCAGAAAGGATTCCGAAATCCTTCACATAATCATCAACAACATCACCATAAACCACTGTGACACCATCATGAATTGGTAGATTACCAGAAAAATTGGGGCCGGTACCTTTAGCCCATTTGTGAGGAGGGAATGATTTCACATCTAGGCCCTTTGCTTGCAAAGCAGTTACTACAATTTGGTTTAATTCCAACATGTCATTTCGTACATCTTGAACTGCTTCATCTTGTTCGATTCCTTCAATTCGTCCATCTGCTAAGCGATATTTCTTGGCCTTCATGTGACCAAATGACCCCGCACCGTGTACAATTACCAAATTTTTATTTGAGTTTTTACAAACCTCTGCAAGTGATTCAATCACTCCTTGATTGACAGTACACAACTTGTCTTTGTGGGTGATTAATCCTCCTCCCCACTTGATGACAACCGTGCCGCCCATGCATATGCCACACATTTCCTACTAATGTGTGCATTGGATTTACATGGGAGTCTGGATACGGCACTAACATGACCGAGTCACCAACAGTGGATGAGTTCATCCGACACATGCAAACTGAATTAGATGCATGTGAAGATATTGTTGACAAAAAAGAGAGACAAAACCGACAATGGCAAATTGAGTCGTCACTGCTTTTGGCAATTGATTTCGCTAACAAATTCAAGGAATTAGCTAAACTCGGACAAAATCCAATTCAAATTGTTCAGGCATTGGCAACCCAAGACCCAGATTCAGCAAAAATTGCCAAACAAGTTATCGCTATAGCAACTGGGTTATGCCCGCATTGTGGCGCAACTATGGAAGCAGATCTCGATTTCTGTCCTAGTTGCGGAAATTATGTGGAATAATTACTCTTCTTCCCACATTGCAATCATGTCTTGGATTGAAGGGTCATCTTCTTCAACATGATACAAGTAGTCTGGAGGCATTTCTTCACAAAGGAAAACTGTCTTTCCAGCACGCCAAATAGTGAATCCATCTGCAATTGCTCGAGTTGTATCAACTTCCAAAATTGCTGGACGATTAATTCGAACATGCCCTGCTTCCATGGCATTGGAAATTGTCTTTGACAAGTGAACATGCTTTCTATCACCTGCTGTTATTCCGTATTCCATGTGAGTTGCAACTGTTTCTGGATCGCATGGCCAGTACAAAGCTTCGGGAATATCATCAGTAGGTAAGTCCAGTTCTAATTCAATGGAATGTCCGTATGTAGCTCTGATCATTTCACCTTCAACCTGGTATCGACCTTTATCGTCAGCATTTGCTATTGCTTCGAAATGCCAACCACGTAACCAGTGGAAATGTCTTCTCTTATTCTGGATTGCTTCGGAGAGTTCACGGGAATTGACCCATCCATTTAGGTCCATCTCAACTCCAAACTTTTCAGGAGCATGACGTAGCACTAATGCCAACATTCTTCCCAAACTGTTTGCTTCACGGTCGGACATGATGAATTTACCTTCTTCATTACAAACTGGACAATTACTGCCAGTAAAGTGTCCGTTGTTGATTGCGCAAGAGCGCTTCTTACATTGACGCAACATATCTCGGGCTGACAGCAACCCCTTCATAATCAGTTCTATCAACTGAGATAAATTTCAGGGCAATGATGATGAAAGCAGACCGATTGGACAGTTCATGCGAGCAGTAATTTCAGACTACTTGCGCACGCCTTTCCACAGAGCACACAAGGGCGACCTAGCGTCATTTAGGCCTGAAGACATGTTGGAAGCGACTGTTAGAAATATAATTGAAAGAAATAATATTGATGTGAATGACATTGAAGACTTAATGTTAGGATGCGCATATCCAGAAGGCGTTCAAGGATTGAACCTTGGGAGAATCGCCACCTACCTACCTCAACTCCCCAACTCCATTCCTGGAATGACAACAAATCGTTTGTGTGGCTCTTCAATGCAAGTTGCACATACTGCAGCAGGCTCGATAAAAATGGGCTCTGGTGAACTTTTCTTGACAGCTGGTGTTGAAACTATGTCTTTAGTGAAAAGGGGTGGATGGAATAGAGACCTACACCCTGGAATAGAATCAAAATTTCCGGACGCATATATCTCGATGGGTTTGACTGCAGAAAATCTTGCTAATGATTATTCAATATCTCGAACAGAACAAGAAGAATTTGCCCTTCATAGCCACAATAAGGCACTGAGTGCGCAAAGTAACGGGATGCTTACTAATGAAATCGTGGCAGTTAAATCTGAAGGAAAAGTTGTGGAAATTGATGGATGCATAAGAGAAACTTCTGTCGAAAAAATGTCTAAACTACCTCCAGCATTCATAGAAAATGGAACAGTTACAGCTGCAACATCCTCACCATTAACAGATGGTGCTGCTTGCAATCTAATTTGCTCGGAAAAGTATGCTCAAGAGAATAGTATTGCCAGCCTTGCCGAGATTGTCTCAACTGCAGTTGTTGGAGTTCCACCTCACATAATGGGAATTGGGCCAGTAGAATCTTCAAAGAAGGCCCTAGCCAGAGCTGGCATTTCAATGGATGACGTAGATGTGATTGAATTAAATGAAGCTTTTAGCGCTCAGTCAATCGCTGTATTAAGAGACTTAGATCTTGAATCTGATGATAAAAGACTCAATATTGATGGTGGAGCATTAGCAATCGGTCACCCATTAGGTGCAAGTGGTGCACGAATACTCGGCAAAGCCGCATCTTTACTGAATAGAATTGATGGCGAATATGCGTTAGCATCAATGTGTATAGGCGGAGGAATGGGAATTGCTACAGTTTTGCGTAAATATGAATGATAACCTTCATCATATATCGCATTTGTACCTAAAATATGGGTATCCGAAAGGGGCGTAAAGAAGCGTTCGAAAATCTAAGCATTAGCGAAGAAGGAGACTGCCCTCGCTGTGGGGGTGAAAGCCAGCCATCTTCTCTACCGGGTTACCTAAGTTGTGTTAGATGCGGTTATGAATGGAAAGACCCAAACCATGTGGCACAAAAAAGAGGACCACCAGAAACTTATCGCCGTGATGCAGAGTTGATCGAAGAGTTCAAACAAGAAATGCAAGCTGGTGATTTGAGCAACGTATTGGGTATTGAAAAGGGTCTTTCTGGCGAGCAAGAGGCTTCTTTGCAACGCTTGGAAGATAAGTGGATGAGTGGCATGAGTGGCCATTTCAATGCTGCTGCTGAAGAAAGAAAACCACTTATGATTTCATTTGATGATAATGACAATTTAGTCGACACTACAGTTGGAAGTATAACCATTGTAGCGAATGGATTCGATGGTGGTGAAGAAGTTCGATTAGAATATCCTGGCCTCGGCACCGAATTCTATGCTTATGATGAAGCAAGCGAAACTGGATGGCGTAGAGGAAGAACTGCTGAAGATACTGCACGTTCAATTACAAATGTCATCAACAGATTTTCCAAACTCGTTTATGCCAACCAAGATGGAAGCATGATTTTGCTAGAATTACGTAGTGAAGAACTCAATCCTGATTCGCTGGTAATATTCGTTGATGACCCTGGCGGCACAGATATAGTGGCTGAAAAGTCTGGAGTATCTATGGATCCAAGAGATGTTCGAATGGTTGAAGATTACAAAGTAGTAGTTGAAATTTGTTTAGCAGATGGAATTATTTCACCTTCAGAAGACCAAATGCTTTGGGCAATGCGTCAACAACTAGGAATCGATGATTATCTGCATGTTCAGATAGTCCAGCAAATTTTTGGTGACCATGCTCTCAAAGAATGCACAATATGTGGGAAGATGGCTGAACTTTATGCCGACTATGCAGCATGGTACTGTCAATCATGTGAAAATTGGTGTTAGTACAGCGAAATATAGATTATATTTTAGAAGTATCTGTAAAGCGTAGCATAGGCATTCTTCATAAGGTGAGAACCAATCGCCCAAATAGGCGAGTATTATGGCTGAAGAAGTACTATACA
>CETB01020816.1_pt1 | contig 11300 bp, 10 predicted proteins | sample 356381 | NCBI WGS metagenome assembly CETB01 (sample SAMEA2622545, study PRJEB7988) | marine metagenome | biome: marine biome (ENVO:00000447); feature: deep chlorophyll maximum layer (ENVO:xxxxxxxx); material: "saline water (ENVO:00002010), including plankton (ENVO:xxxxxxxx)" | depth 155 m | reverse complement strand
ATAGCTCCTATTCCAAGAGATCCTGCTTTTTGAAACGTTTCAGGATTGCCGCACGCTACCCAGATGGGTGGATGTCCTTTCCCGTATGGCTTTGGCAGAATGTTGTGCGGACCTGGAACTGACCAGCCGTTTCCTTCGAACGAATAGTCTTTTTGTTCCCACATGCGGGGAATTTCACGGATCACTTCATCCCACATCGCTTTCGTTTGCGAAGGTAACGTTCCGCTGAACGTTTTAAGTTCGTGGCTTCCGGCGCCTCGCCCTGTTCCGAATTCGAAACGATTATTGGTGACATGGTCGAGCATGGCAGCCCGTTCAGCTATCCGCACCGGATGTTCTTTGGTCGTTGGAAGGCTGGTAATTGCTGAACCAATATGGATTCTTTCAGTTTGTGCCGCTACCCATCCCATGAGTGGTGATGGGGCAGACATATGGCTGTACTCGACTAGAGCATGGTGCTCGCCGTACCAGATATATTTCCAGTTATTCTTGTCAGCGATCACGGCGTACTCTGATTCGCGCATGAGTTCTGTATGCTCTGCTTCGGTATCATGTGCGGCTGGTCCAGGGATATACCCATTGCTAAAGATTCCAAATTCCATTTTTTCTCCCAAGTTATCGGCAGCACGACTTGTAATTAATGTAGGACATTAGAACTGGAGAGTCAACTCTGTTGGCGAAAACATGATTTTTTAGCTATTTTCGACTGAAGCCCGAAAAGAGGAAGTAATTATGGAAATTGGTGTCGTTTATCCGCAAACAGAACTGAATGGGGACCCAGAAGCTGTCCGGGCCATTGGCCTTGCAACTGAGGAATTGGGGTATGACTACTTGCTCGCGTATGACCATGTTGTAGGCGCTGACCATGCAGAACGCGACCCTGAACTCTGGGGTCCATACACCGACAAAGATCCGTTCCATTGCCCATTTACAATGTTTAGCTATCTTGCAGCAATTACTGAGCGCATCGAGTTCGCTTCCGGAGTGATCATCCTCCCCCAACGGCAGACAGCCCTTGTGGCGAAACAGGCCACCGATGTTGATCTTCTATCAGGCGAACGCTTACGACTAGGAGTCGGCACCGGATGGAACTACGTTGAATATGCTGCCTTAGGAGAGGACTTCAATTCACGAGGGAAAAGATTAACTGAACAAATTGAACTCCTGCGCCGTTATTGGGATGAGCCACTTTTTAGTTTTCACGGAGAATTTGATCAGATAGATAGAGGAAACATTAATCTTCGACCGAATCGACAGATCCCCATCTGGCTGGGCGGTTTCAGTGAAGTGGCTTTCCGCCGAGCAGGAAAGATTGGTGACGGATTTATGTTTGCCGGAGATTTCGAAAGATGCAATGAAGGCCGCACGCGTGTGGAACATTACCTAGAAGAGAATGGCCGACCAGTAGATGAATTTGGATTAGAGCTTATTGCGTTACGTGGACGAACCCCAGCGGAAGCTGCTGATGCCATGAAACGATGGGAAGACCACGGTGGCACTCACGCGTGTGTTGTAACAATGAATTGCGGGTTGACGAATCTCCAAGAACATCTTGATTTCATTGCCGAGACTAGAGACCTCCTGTCATAGAGCACCCGTAGGGAAAAAGCTTACGGCGAACCGGTTGCTGGTAGTGGCCGAAAAGAATTAGCTATCCCGCTCATATCACCTCATTGAACCGTTGGACTACTCCGGAAAGATAGTCGGTTGCTTCTTCAACTCCTGTTGGGATAGGGAGATACGCGCGGAAGTCGGTTACCCCACTGGCAACCAGTGATGGAACATTTTCCATTGTGGCTTCAATATTGATCGTGTCTTCCTCGCGCACAATTGGCAGAGTGCCCACAACTGCTATTGATGAAGGGTCGCGGCCAAATGCTGAGACTGCTTCTCTCATCGATTCAATACCGTTAGAAATATTAATAGCGTCCTCGCCCCATGGAATCCAGCCATTCCCGAATTTCGCCAAGCGGGTCATTGAACGCTTATTTACCGTTCCGCTGACCCACAGGGGAACTCCAGGTTTCTGTGTCGGTTTCGGCATAGCGTGTATGGAGGAAAAGGTCAGCTCAGGAGAATTATAAGAGGCTGTTTTTTCAGACCAGATCAGCTGGCATACTTCAAGTGTGTGGTCCAGCAGTCGACCGCGGGATGAAAAATCCAGACCGCATGCCTCATATTCTTCCTTCTGCCAACCGACACCTACGCCAAGGTCAACTCTTCCTTCTGAGAGGACGTCGAGAGTCGCTACACATTTAGCTAGAGCCGCAGGACGGCGCAGCGCAGCTAGAAGGATACTTGTCCCTAACCGGATGTTGGAGGTACGGCCGGCAATAACAGAGAGGACAGTCAGAGGGTCTAACCACAGCCCATCAGGGCCAGTGGGCTGCTTCCCGCCGCTGAGCCCCCCAAGGGCCGGATCTGCATACGCGTCAAGGTTCTCGCCAAAAACAACATGGTCAGAAACGACAACTTTCCCAATTCCAGCCCGGTCAGCTGCAACAGCTTGATCAATTACCGGACTCCAAGACTCGGGTTCTTCAGAAGCGAATGTTCGAAGCTGTAAAGAGAGATAGGGTTTGTCCTTCATAGTGGTGTCCTTCCACTTCGAGATTAACCTATGGGATAGTGCCCACAACCTCAAGAAAAGATTAACTGCAAGGATAGAAGATAACCAGTTCGTGGTTGAATCGTTTCGCGGCTAAAAATGAGGTATGCGTCTTCTCTATATCGACATCGATACCCTTCGCTCAGATCATCTTGGATGTGCCGGATACCATCGGGATACAACTCCGAACATCGATCTCCTTGCAAACCAAGGTACCCAATTTGAGAACGTGTATGCGTCCGATGTTCCGTGCCTTCCCAGCCGAACTGCTTTTATAACTGGCATGTTCGGCATCCGCAATGGCGTGGTCAATCATGGAGGACTTGCGGCTGACCTAAGGCCAGAAGGACCCAGTCGGAATTTCTTCGGACGGTTTTCTCTCGGGTCGTGGGCGTCAGTATTTTTCCTCTCCGGTTGGCGAACAGCCTCAATTTCATCATTTCCTTTTCGCCATGGGGCAAGTTGGTGGAATAGCGGATTTATGGAAGCAATGAATCTGATGCGCGGATTTGGAGGAGAACGCGCCGATGAGGTTCTACCGAGCGCAATCGATTGGCTTGATAGGAAAGGGAAAGATGATGACTGGCTCCTTCACGTGCACCTTTGGGATCCCCATACTCCCTATACGACTCCGGAGCATTATGGAAACCCTTTTGCGGGTGACCCTATCCCTGAATGGCATACTGAAGATGTCCGTTTGAGAAACTGGGAGCTTTCAGGTCCGCACTCGGCTCAAGAGCCGTGGGGGTTCCGCCCAGACGAATGGGGTGACCCTCCTCCACGGCAACCATGGGATGCATCATCAATGGACGCGCTGAAGCAGATTTTCGATGGGTACGATGTGGGCGTTAAGTTCGCTGATGACGCTGTCGGAGTGTTACTGAACAAATTGGACGATCTCGGGATCCGTGATGAAACCGCTGTGTTGATAAGTTCAGATCATGGAGAGGCTTTCGGCGAGCTCGGCGTCTACGCAGATCATCAAGCTGCTGATGAAGCTACCTGCCATATCCCCGCTGTCCTATTCTGGCCCGGCCTCGAACCGCAAATAAATTCGGGGCTCCACTATCACTTAGATATTGCAACAACAGTTGCTGATCTTGCAGGCGTCAAAATTCCGAAGCATTGGGATGGGCAGTCATTGGCGGATGACCTTAACCAGAAGACCGACAGAGGAAGAGATCATCTGGTGCTTTCGCAGGGTGCGTGGTCTTGTCAACGTTCGGTCAGGTGGAAAGATCATCTCTATTTACGGACGTGGCATGATGGCTACCATGGCCATTGGAATGAAGAAATGCTTTTCAACATTTCAGATGACCCACATGAGCAGCATGATCTCGCTGGTTCAGCGCCAAAGCTAACGAGTGAGGGGTCTTCGATCTTAGAAGACTGGACTGATGAACAATTGTCAAGAAGCTATAGCCCTGAAGACCCTATGGAAATCGTTTTGGATGAGGGGGGGCCTTTTCATGTTCGGGGACATCTTCCGTCATACCTCGAACGGCTAAGAGGTACTGGGCGTTCCCACTGGGCAGATATTCTAATTGAAAGACACCCTGAAGCAGCATCGGAGAAGTAGTACCGAGATGTACACCTAGGGAAATCCTCGGTTCTAGAACTTTATTTGTCCGCCACCGTCGAGCACTATGGCTTGGCCGGTGATCCAACTTCCAGAATCAGCGGCGAGATATAAAGCGGCGGCGGCAATATCTTCAACTTCACCTAGACGTTTCAACGGATATTGCTGCGCCACCATATCTCCACCGTCGCCTTCCCAGAGCATTCGGGCAAAATCCGTTTTGATTAACCCCGGACATATTGCATTCACCCGCACCTGGGGAGCTAGTTCAGCGGCGAATTGTTTTGTCATATGGATTAAGCCTGCTTTAGTGACATCGTAAACGCCCAGCATTGGATTCGTTTCTAATCCCCCTACCGAAGCGATATTTAAAATAACTCCGCCGTTATCCTTCTGATATTTCTGCCACACCATCTGTGTCCAGAGAAAGGGCGCTGTCATATTGACATCAATAGTTTTTTCCCATCGGGGTAAATCAGCATCAATCATTGGCCCCGCATAAGGATTCGTCGCAGCGTTATTGACCAAAATATCGACCCCGCCGAATAATTCGATGGTGCGATCAATGGCTCGTTCCATATGTTCAGGGTCTCCAACATTCCCTGCTTCCCATTCGCACCCGCCACCGATTTCATCTGCAGCGCTCTCACATACCTCTGCCTTTCGGCTGGTTATCATCACCTTCGCCCCAGCATCTGCAAAGCCCTTTGCGATAGCTTTGCCGATCCCTTTTGATCCGCCGGTTATGAGTGCAGTTTTTCCATCTAAAGCTAGTTCCATATCTGAAGCTTAGAAGATCACCTGAGATAATGCTCCTTTGATCGTTCGGGTTGGACCAGATACTTTTTGAATGATCTAATACCTATAGATCCAATTTTCTATCTAGATGTAGGAGCGCCCCGTGGCTATAGATTTCTCCCTAACACCCGAACTCGAGGAAATACGGCTACGAATCCGTACTTTTGTCGATGATGTGATCAAACCCGCAGAAGCAAAGCTCGAAGGTGGGGAAAGTGGCGAACCACTTGAAGGTAAAGAACGAACCGAGATTTTAATCCAGCTTCGCAAGCAGGCGCATAAGGAAGGGATCTGGCTACCCCATATGCCCGAAGAATGGGGCGGTATGGGCCTTGGACATGTTGAATTAGCAATGGTCCAAGCTGAGGCAGCTAAATCCTATTACGGGCCATGGGTTTTTAATTGCCAAGCTCCTGACGAGGGAAACATGCACACGCTCCTCCACTGGGCCACTCCAGAACAAGCGGAGAAGTACCTCAAACCTCTCTGCCATGGGACCACATGGTCGTGTTTCGCTATGACTGAACCTGAGGTCGCTGGTTCAGACCCAACGCTGATTCAGACCAGTGCCTATGAGGATGGCGATGAATGGGTCATCAATGGGCACAAATGGTTCATCTCAAACGCTCACCGTGCGAACTTCGCTATTCTTGTCTGCCGAACCGAAGAGAACCCCGATATTCCCCAAGCAGCAAACTCAGCATTCATTATCGACCTTCCCACCGAAGGCTGGAACGAGATTCGCCAGATTGAAACAATGCACGGAGGCACCGGCCATAGTGAAATAATCATTGAAGACCTCAGGGTACATAAGGACCAAATGCTCGGTGGTCGAGGACAGGGGCACCTTCTTGGACAATACCGTTTGGGCCCGGCTCGACTTGCCCACTGCATGCGGTGGATCGCCCAGGCAGAAATGGCGTTAGACATGATGGTCGACAGATCATTGAACCGGTTCTCCCACGGGTCGCTTCTCGCTGAGAAACAAGGCATCCAATGGATGATCGCGGATTCGGCAATGGAACTCTATCAAGCAAAACTGATGGTCCTCCACGCCGCCCATAAGATCGACAGGAAAGAAGACTTTAAAGCTGAGGTTTCCATGGCGAAACATTTTGTGGCGAACATGCTCGGACGTGTCATTGACCGTTCTATTCAAGTACATGGAGCTCTCGGCTACTCAACGGATACGCCGCTGGCACACATGTACCAGCACGCCCGGTGGGCAAGATTCGCTGATGGAGCAGACGAAGTGCATCAAATGCGCATCGCGCAACGAACCATCGCCGCCTACACTGACGAAGGTTCCACAAGAAGAGCGACAGGAAACCTACCCATATAGGACCACCCGGAATTAGATCAGGTCATTGAATTCTTCTGGGAAATCAAAAACGTCGCATGACTCTAATCCATGGCTAAGTCGCGCCAACGAATGATAGCGGCGTCCCGCAATCATCCATGAGCCAGCATCCTTCAAATACTGATCATGGTAAACACCAAAAATAGTTGACCACATGCCTGTATCTTTCACACGGCGCATTTCGCTCATCCATAATCGTCCCCCAGCCGCCTCACCGGAATCGTCAATAGTGACGACCGAGTTGCGAATAACGAACTGGAAAAAATCAAAAGCTTCTAATGACTCAGCGATAAAAGTACCGATTTCATTAGGGCCGCTGAAAGACAATGTCGTTCCCCGTAGATCAAGAACAATATCGGCGTCTGGAAGAATCAGATCACGCAAATCCCCGAATGCTTTCCTGCTACAAACATCCGCGTATCGTGAATGAAGATCACGGATAAGAAACTGATCTTCAACGTTTTGCGAAGACATTAAGCTTCATTCACGAGAGGGACAACAGATTCATAAAAAGCATCAAGCTGCTCCAAGTATTCCGACAGGGTTCGCCCTCTGAATTTCATGTGGAACGTATTCGCCCCAGCTTCTCGTGCCGCACGAATATCTGCAGCCAACGCCTCAGCTCCTATGATCCATGCTGGAGGTAACCCGTCAGGAGCCTCCTCTCCAGTTAGGTACGCCCATCCGGGCATGTACCCAATTGCAAATTCAGTCTCGCTGCGCCCAGCCTCAGCTGCAGCCGCCATAATGGTGTCAACAATTTCTGGATACGAGTCCACTGGAGCGCCCATCGGAATGTACCCGTCTCCTTGACGGCCAGTGCGTTTCCATGAAGCTCGACCGGAACCACCAATCCAAATCGGCAGAGATCCATTCACCGGACCAGGAGCAATGGCGACATTTTCATACGAGTAGAAGCCACCATCAAAACTGGCATAATCATTTTGAAAGGCTCCACGAATTGCGTCAATGTTTTCATTGAGGATCTTCCCTCGTTGGGAATAGTCAACACCCAACGCTTCAAACTCAGCTTCGACATGGCCGGCGCCGACTCCCATGATGACACGACCCCCCGACAGGTGGTCTAACGTCCCAAACGATTTCGCAGTTTGAAGAGGATGCCGATATGCGGCAACCCACACTACTGAAAGTAGCTTGACAGTTGTCGTATGTGCAGCCAGGTAAGACAGCGTCGCTACAGTGTCATACCAGGTGGTTCTCATATTCGCCGCATAGTCGTTATCAGGAATCGCAATATGATCACAGACCCCGACGAAACTGTGTCCGGTTGCCTCAGCTCTTTTTGCGATCGTTACAAGGTCTTCGACGGTTGCATCATCCTCCCACGGGTCAGCGAGGGTTCTCGTCAGGGTCTGAACCGGAAGCTGCATCCCATAACTCCAACCTTTAACGCTCATGTAACATCCTTTCGGTAACTGGTCCTACAATTAGACCATGCCCTATTCCATTACAGCAAAATTAGTTATGCCAATCTGCATCTTGTGCACTGTTCTCGCGGGTTGCGGAGGAAGCAGCGACGAAACATCAACACCTGCTTCAGCGTCCGCTGGTGAAACAGCCGAAGAGCAAACCACCCCCGTCGAAGCCGACGACACTCCCAGCGACGAATCAACCGATAGTGGGCGAGATGCCTTAATCGCATTAGTAGAGTCCATTCAGAATTCTGAAAATGACGATGGTGTTCCACTTGCGTTCAATGAATGCTGGATAGATGAAACACTTGAAATAAACGGATTTTCAGCTGCTGAACTTATGGTAATTCTTGAGGCGGGTGATAACGACCAAGTTTTAGATACCCACATGGGAGACGTAGTGCAAACCTGCATAGGACAGCTTTCAGCAGAGGATTTCGCAGCCGTCCTCGAATCCGGAATACTTGACGAAGACTCAGAAGACTCAGAAGACGCTAGAAGTGATGAGGACCTAGACATAAGTAACTTCAGCTTTCCTGCTATGGATGCACCCGATCTCATCAATGACCCTGAATGGGCTGATCCAGGGCTAGAAATTACTATTAGCCCCGGTTTCACAAACGGGTATTTGTGGAGGGGAGAAATATCTGGGAGTGGACTACCGGCAAATCTCGGTGTTGCAATTATCGGATGTGAAACAGGAACTGAAATGGAAGTTATAACCCGTTTCTTTGAGCTATGCAATTTTACAGAACCTCTCATTGCATTCACAGATAACGAGGGAAATTTCTCAGCCACCGTCAGTGATCCTGTTCCAATAGCACCCTCTGGAGCATGTCTTCTAATCACGACTGACCCTGATGATAATCCTGACACCGACGATGGTCCGGGAGCACTCATTTGTTCCGAAACCATCCAAGTCCTTCCTGAGTCAGATGAGCCAGACCTAATAAGTAGCCCTTTGTATTCAGATCCCGGATTAGAAATCACTGTCAGCCCTGGAATCGTTGACGGTTCTTTATGGCAGGGTGTCATTAAGGGAAGCGGATTTACTCCGGGTGAACTCGTTGGCGGCATCGGATGCGCAGCCACCTATGAAACATTCATAGACGTCTTCGCGCAAGCATGTGATTTTACGAACACACTTTTGATAGGGATTGCGGACGAAAATGGAGTCGTTGAATCCGACCTTTTCCCGCCAATTCCTACAGTACCTTCCGGAACGTGTCTTCTAGTAGGAACAGACCCTGACGGAAATATCGATACCGATGATGGGCAAGGAGTTCTCATCTGTACCCGATAGGTGCATTCACCGGAATTGCCTCTAGGCTTACGGGGTGGCTGACAGAGTAGACGCTGAACATTCTAAATTTCAACTTCTTGACTGGGGTCTCCTTCTCGGCGCAGCCGGTATTTGGGGAGCATCTTTTTTCTTTATCGATATTGGTTTGGAAGTATTCTCTCCGGGGCTTGTTACCTTTTTCCGTATCGGTTTTGGATGCCTGACGTTATGGGCGATTCCCATACGGGCGCCACGGATGGAAGCCGAAGACCGAAAGATGGTTATGTGGCTCGGGGTTACTTGGATGGCTTTCCCGTTAACAATGTTTCCTGTCGCCCAACAATGGATCAATTCATCTATGACAGGAATGCTCAATAGCGCCATGCCTATCCTCACTGTCGTCGTTGGGCTAACAATGTTCAAGATACCAACCGCATCTAAGCAGCTTCTAGGAGTTGCGACTGGGCTGGGGGGGCTTGTCCTGATCGGAATTCCTGAAGTAACTACAGACGGAACAAACGCTCTAGGTGTTCTACTTGTTGTACTTGCCGTCCTTTCCTACGCTGTTGCCGTTCATATTGCTGGACCTCTCCAGCGAAAGTATGGAGCCATTCCGGTGGTTCGGTGGGCGCTTCTATTTGCTGTTATGCTCTCCGCCCCTTATGGCATCATTGGAGCTACTGACAGCGGGTTCGGGTGGGGGCCAATGATCGCCTGTCTCGCTCTCGGAGCCGGAGGTACCGGCATAGCGTATGCTCTCGCGGCTGAGCTCAACGGCAGGGTAGGTGCCGTCCGTACATCAATTGTGACCTACCTCATCCCAATAGTGGCGATAGTGCTGGGTGTGGTTTTTCGCGATGACAGTGTCACCGTATGGGCAATCATCGGAACTGCTATCGTCCTTGGCGGAGCCTATACAGCAAATTCGAACTAGCCGGATCGTTACTCTGCGCCGTGTTCCCAACGGCTTGTATCAAATCCGAAGGAAATAGTGGGTTCAAAGAATTGCTCAACGGCTGGAGCTACTTCAGCCATAGATTTCGTAAGGTTAAGAAGCGACTTTACTTCAGGGTCCATCTCATCGGACATAGGGACAGTCACGAGATACTTGAGAATATTTTCCATGCGGGGAAGCATCGCATCATAGAAGGACTGAATGTCCTCCATAGAGGATTCAGATCGTTGCAAGCTGCGCTCACTCATCAGATCAAGATCCCACATAGACCATACAGAGAGGTCTTGAAAGTCTTCTGGTAACGTCATGTCTCCCATCAGGACCCTTTCTGATTTTCGATAATCATTTCATTGCCTTGCCATAATGCTTGACGGATAAACAACTCTTCATCTTTAAGAATGAAACTTTTCTTTGCCCCTGATTTCAGCATTGACTGGGTTTCTTCTATTTGTCTTCCATCTTCGTTCATAATGTCTCTGAACATGACACGCCCGTATTCTTGGCTAAAGCGCTCAGCGGCATTAGTGGATTTTGGGAAACACGTAGTGGAAAACCAATGGGTTTTATCTGCAGCTAACGGAATGAATTGATGCGTGAAGTAGCTTCCCTGCGTTACCGCTAAGAAGAAAGAGGGGAAAAATACCTGCAACTCGAAGGACCAGTCACTACTTCCTGTCGGGTTTACTCCAGGCGGCGCGAGAGCTGAGGATACTTCTTCGCCGTCAACCATTGAAGCACTTGCAATAGTTGCCCCATACCCATAGGCCTGCATGGCAAGAGGGCTTGGCATATGTTCCATATTGCCAAAAAGTGAAGCTCGGGCATGGCGGCCAACAATGGCCATGTCGATGAAACGCGTGTGTGGATTCGCTTCGCTGATGTATGCATCTGGGAGTGAACGATTATGTTGGAATGGCGTATGGCAAACTTCTTGGAAAGCATCTTTCACTAATTTCCAGTTTGCATTAACTACCGTTTCAAAGGTGAAGACTTGACCCGATGTCTCCGCGAAAGGGTACCCGTGAAGCCCTTTCCCTAAATCTCCCATGTATTCTTCAAGGGTCTCTTTCGGAGAAGGGTCAACGTTGACGAATATGAACCCTTCCCAGGTATCGACACTTACCATGCTTAGACCCAAACACGATTTATCGAGGTTAAAGTAATTTTCTTCATCTGGAACGACTATGAGGTCCCCATCGTGATCATACGTCCAACCGTGAAAACGGCAATTAAAGGATCGGGCGTTCCCAGACTCTTCGTAGGCCATTTTATTTCCTCGATGAGA
>CETB01019420.1_pt1 | contig 11306 bp, 7 predicted proteins | sample 356381 | NCBI WGS metagenome assembly CETB01 (sample SAMEA2622545, study PRJEB7988) | marine metagenome | biome: marine biome (ENVO:00000447); feature: deep chlorophyll maximum layer (ENVO:xxxxxxxx); material: "saline water (ENVO:00002010), including plankton (ENVO:xxxxxxxx)" | depth 155 m | reverse complement strand
TAGAGGAAATCGGAATAGTGGCCCAAATAGGAGTATCCCTAGGACTAACACTGTTTGTTCTTATTTTCACCAGATACTTTCTGCTGAGGGCCGCATGGAGAGTAGTCAAGAGGACGGAAGCGGAGTGGGACAACGAAATACTAGACCCCATAATCAACAGAGTCTACATTTTCATTCTCATGGCTGGGGTAGAGTTGACCATGATGTGGACATTGGGGCGAAACGATGCCTTCTACTCCGCTGTAGCACCTTACTTCTCCGCCGTATACATCCTCCTCTCAGCATCCATAATCAGCGTGTCCATCAAATTCATCGTCCCTGCTGCTATGGAGAGATACAACACCAACAAGAGCGTGACAGTCACTGGGGGCAACCCCCTACTGGTATTCTCATCCAGAGGGATTGTGGGCTTCATGGGAATCTACCTAGCCCTTCAAGAGGTCGGAATAGAGCTGCTTGGGATACTAGCATCCCTAGCGGTTTTCTCCCTAATTATCGGGCTAGCCGTGCAACAGACTCTGGGCAACATGCTCAACTCATTTATGCTGGCTGTAGACCAGCCATTCGAAGTAGGAGACAGAGTCGAAGTCGAAGGAGTCACTGGAAATATAATGTCAGTTGGCATCCTTTCAACAAAGATCCTGACGCTTACCGAGGAACTGGTAGTAATTCCGAACAACAGGCTCGTAGACTCCACCATCACGAACTTTGCAAGGGGAGGTGGAGACGGGATGGGCTCCAGAGTAACGCTGACTCTGGATATCGGAGTCGACTACGAAGAACGCTCTGCACATGTGAAGCAGGTCATCATGGACGTTGCGAAGAAGTGCCCTCTAGTCCAGGAAGACCCTGCGCCGCTGGTTCTCCTAAGGGAGCTAGCAGACTTCTCGAAGAACTACCGGCTATACGCCTGGATTGGCGACTATAGCGAGAAGTTCCTAGCAACCGACTGGATACTGAGGGAAGTGGACTCTGCATTCGGCAGAGAAGGAATCAGCATCCCATACCCAGTAGGGGTTGAGTTGAAGAACAAGCCAAGCCCATTCCCAGATGGCGAGGCAGGAGATAGGATGCGGAGGCTCAAGGCCACCAGGCAGCACGTATCGAGGATCAAGATGCTGAAGGACGAAACTGATCTGGAAGAGGAGAGGGAGTCTGCAAGAGTAGAGCTTGATGTCCTTGAGTCGAGATTGGCGGAGGGTGACTTGAAGAAAGCAGAGAGGGAAATCCTAGAGAACGACATCCGCGCCCTGGAGTCTCTTCTCGCCCAGTTCTCCGAGTGATGCTACGAAACTTCTTCAAGCCTATTGCCTGATTGAACGGCATGAAGACTGAGGACTCAGGGGCGTCTGCGAAGGGAGCGGGTCTCGAATTGAGCGATAGAGAGAAACCGGGCATCACTAGGGAGAAGAACGAGATTCCACCTGAGAAGAAGGGTGAGAGCCCTACGATCGAATGGGAATACTTACTTCCTAACGGAAAGAAGTTGGAGAACGAAAAAAGGGTTGATTTCCTCAACTCACTAGCAGTCCCTCCCGCATGGACTGATGTCTGGTTCTGCCCAAACGAAAGCGGGCACATACAAGCTACGGGAAAGGACTCCAATGGAAGGCTGCAATACAGGTACCACCCAAAATGGATAGAGTACAAGTCGATCCTGAAGTATCAGAATATAGACGAGTTCGCAACCGAGTTGAATAGCCTAAGATTGGAGGTCGAGGCAGACCTAGATACCAAGGGAATGCACAAAGACAAAGTCGTTGCACTGGTTATCTGGCTCATAGACAGATACCATATCAGAGTAGGTTCAGACCAATATGCCCAGGAGAACGAGTCATATGGTCTAACCACGCTAAAGGAGAGCCATATAACCTACAGGAGGGGGGAAAAGGCAATCGTGGAAGGATTGAGGGTGCTGAAGCAGAATAAGGACCCTCTGCCGAAAATCAACGCCATGATGAAATTCACAGGAAAGTCAGGAAAGGACTGGAAATTGTACGTCCGGCACCCTGAGATTGCCAAATTAATAGAGGATTCTGCGAAGGTGGGTGGCAAGGAAAAGGAGCAGGATCTATTCAGATACGCGGATGAAAATGGGAATGACTACGACATCAAGGCTGAGCACATCAATGAATACCTAAATGATAAGATGGACAACAGGTACACTGCCAAGGACTTCCGTACTTGGGCCGCTTCGTGGAAGACGGCTGCTAGACTGGCAATGGTATCCGAAGCAAGCGAGGAAGAAATTAGCGAGTTACCTGGGCTCCACCAGGAAGCCCTTGAGAGGTCTGAGAAAGATGGCTTCCCAGCTTACGTAGAGTGGTGTGGGAGGTATCTCAAGGGAACTGATGGATTGGTGAAACTTGCAGAAACCGGAAAACTACCAGGAGATAGCGAGAAGGAAAGGATGGCCACGATGCTGGCAGTCATAGACACGGTGGCAGCTGACCTAGGCAATACAAGAGCAGTCTGCAGATCTTCCTACATCAGACCGATGTTCATTGATGATTGGGAGGATGAGGTTTTCTTAGAGAGATGGAATGAGGCCAAGAAGGGCCCCATAAGGGGGAGGCAAATGCTCTCCGACGAAACGGCTGCGATCAATTACATGAAGGCGTGGGAAGATCAAGAGTTCAAATTCTCCAAGAGCTAGGATGATTGAAGCGTAACGCCTTCATGGTGATGCCATGGAAGAAGGGGGAATGAGGAGAATAGACCTGCTCGGCTTCCTATGCCCAATACCCGTCCACGAGACGCGAAGGGTGCTGCAGAAGTGCGAAGAGGGAGAAACCATAGAAGTATTATGCGATGATCCGGAGACGCTGCATGACATTCCTGCTCTGTGTGACAGGATGGGAGTGACTCTCAATGGGGTGGAGGAAGAGAATGGTGAATTCAGATTCACTATAGTCAATGTGACTGGAGACCTGTAGCATTCAAATGGTCGCTTCAATTGGAAAAGGCATGAGTAGCGCGCGTGTTTACGAGTTAGGAGAGGTACCTGCTGATGCTCGCCTCCCAACAGAGCACGGAGATTTCAGAATACGAGTATTTCACGAGGAGAAGACCGGTCTGGATCACGTAGCTCTTCTCCTTGGTGACATGGGGGGCCCAGACCCGGTCCTAGTTAGGGTGCATTCAGAATGTCTAACGGGAGATGCGTTCGGCAGTCTTAGATGCGACTGTGGCCCACAGTTGGAAGCCGCACTCAGAATGATACAAGAGGTAGGATGGGGTTGCCTGGTGTACCTTAGGCAAGAGGGTCGCGGAATAGGCCTCCATGCTAAGATTCAGGCCTATAACCTTCAGGATCGAGGAGCAGATACGCTAGAGGCCAATCTAATGCTAGGCCACCCAGCGGATGCAAGAGACTACGGAATTGCCTCAGAGATCCTAGGATCAGTAGGAATCGAGAAGGTGAATCTAATGACAAACAACCCAGACAAGGTTGAGCAACTTTCCGAATATGGAATCAACGTAGTCGAGAGAATGACTATCGTAGCAGGGGTGGGGGAGGGGAACCTAGACTACCTTTCTACCAAGGCCCGTAAAATGGGGCACCAAATCAGCGAAGATAACCTAGAGAAGGAGTAGCACTGGGGCCGTGACCGGGACTCGAACCCGGGCCGGCGGGACCACAACCCACCGTGCTAACCGCTACACCATCACAGCCAGAAGTAAGTTAGGCGTGTGTCAGCCCGTATTTCAACAGTTATGCAAGATTGGTTAGGAGCCAAACACCAACGCCTTGAAGCGGAGAAAGCCGTCGTTGACCCTATGGGATATTGTAGGGCAGCTTCATTTCTCGTGATATTCATCCTAGCTTCACAGACCCTCCCAGTAGTCTCAAGTGATACTGTAATTTCTTCAGAAGAAGTAGAGTTGCTGGAGGCTGGATCTTTCGAAAACGCCTCTGAGTGGTCTTTCATAAGCACTACAGGTTTCTCCGCAGAACAAGCAGAGTACACGATTGGGATGATAGCAGACGGAGAGATGTCATTCACCCACTCCAGACCCGATAACTTCGCAGAACACACTTCTTGGGCAAGCAGTGGATGTAGTTCCTGCAATGCAACATTCGGGGAAGCAGATGGATTCTACTCATGGTCCATGGGTCCCGACATAACAATGGGCGGATACAGCTATTCTGGTCTGCATTCGATGGAAATTGAAAATGTCTCGCTAGTACTTCACTTCTCCATCCCAGATGCCCTTCCCTCAGATGAGGTGAACGTGATTCTGCAGAACCATGGTTCCGACATACTCGTGACGACCTTTGCCAGAACTCTGGGGCCAGTGAATCGAATGAGCAACCCCCTTGTATTGGACCTAGATGGTCACTTGGACTGGGACTGGTCCAAGTTAGAGCAAACTCAATTCAATGTGGATTACGTGTCTGACAACCAAGGTGCAGATGACTCGGAGGTTAGAGTCGATGCCGTGGGACTGAGGGTTAAGTTCCACCAACCTTGGTTCTCATTCGAAAACGCGAGAGCCGACCACGCGTCCGATTTGGACGGAGTTCCTGTAATCGACATTAGCACCTACGAGGGAGAAATTTCAGGACTAACACATAGCACATGCGGACTAGTCCCAGAGGGAGAGGGAGGAGGGACATGGGAGTTCCAGATTACCGAACCTCCCAATCAGAAACTGGGAAGAGTGCATGTTTCTGGAGTAGGCAATCACAGCATCTGGTTCGCCTCAGAGAGCACTGGTTGGGATTACTTAGAGGTGAATTCTGGAGAGAGACTAGAGAGCGAAGGGGAAATCGTCGATTTCAGAATAGAGGTAGAGGATGGGTGCATATCGGGATCAAGAGTTGATGTTAACGACCCCCATCTGATTGTGAATGGAAGGGTTGCAGGTGGTCTTTCTGGCCTTTCAAGTGAATCCAGTTACATCAAATTCGCAATAGGTAGTTCACTAGTCCACACGGAGCCAATAGATTCTGGAACTTTCGAGTTTTCTGTACCTGTTGGGAATGCTCTCCCTTCGGAAGGAGAGGCGCTAAGGGTGGGAGTGGCTGCTAGGTTCCAATGGTCTTCAAATGGGACGTCTGAGAATACGGTTGTCCACATCGGATCAATGTCCATTTCTGGAGGATTCTCATTGGAATGGGACAGAAATCCAGTATGTTCGAGTATTGCGGACATAAACCTCATCGAGGACGGAGGGGGGGAGATAATTTCAGTCTCTTCCATTTGCAATGACGACATCACGGATTCCCAGAACCTGGAAGTCAGTGCAGAGAGTTCTGACGACACTATCCTCCTAGCTTACGGAGAGGAGGGTTTGCTGATGATTGAGCCGAAAGAGGAGGCAAGCGGAGTCACCGAGGTGTTTGTTCAGGTCATAGACGAATCTGGGAACGCATGGACTGACTCTTTCTTGGTCGATATCGAGCCGGTCCAGGATCCTCCACAATTCGTCCACCTTCCTGGGACTCTATACATCGAATTGGGCGAATCCGGATCCATAGTCCCTGAAATACACGATCCAGATACTCAAATTCTGTCCATCACCACCAGCAAATCTTGGGCAACTGTAAACGAGAGCGGAGAGATCTTGATTGAACCTGTTGAAACCGGCGAGCACATGTTGACCATTTCCGTCAGTGACGGGAATTCCGATATCTCGAGGGACGTGAGAATTGTTGTGACATCAAAACCAGACTTGCTAGTCGAATATGTAGAGATAAGAATGGGGGGCGTAGAAGCAGAAAATCTGGAGAATGGGGATGTTGTAGAAGTTATTGGTTTCGTTCGCAATCAGGGGAGGGCCTCTGCTCATAATGTGTCGTTCTACTGTAGATTAAATGGGATTCTAGTAGGAACTGGTGCGATTTCTGAATTGGGCCCGGGTGGTCTAAAGATGGCGGTGTGCGACATCCAACTGATTGAAACATCGGGAGTTGCTACATTCATAGTAGAGATAGATGGAACGAATTCGATTGAAGAGACCATCGAAGAGAATAATGCTCACCAGATCCAATTTCCGGTTGTAGGCACCAGTCCTGGTTCCGAAGACAGCGATGGTGGTTCGATTATACTAGTTGTCTCCCTGGTGGCAGTACTTTTTTCCCTGGCGGCATTCCAGATGGGGCCGAAATCTCCCAAGAAGGAGTTCGAGCGAAGGAAGTAGTGGCAAGGCCGGGTTATTGGCTTCCGTTTGGCCGATAATCTGAACAGAATAGACAACGGTTATACAGGGAGCGAAAGCGAAAGCGAACTACCGCGCTAGTGGCTTAGGCCGCAAATGCGGTGGTGTGTGAAAAAATGATGGTATTGAAAATTAGGCTGGAAACAGACGAATGGGTATACGAAGAGCATGAGACCGCTTAGGAGATTACTCCTTCGACCAAGTCTGGGGATATACCCCAGGTTGCATTATAACGGTCCTAGGTGTCGCAACCTGGCCCGATTTCATCTCTGGTATTGAGTCGGAATTGACCGAAAGTTCGGAAATTGCGACTGCCTCGCCCTTGAGGCTGGATAGCAATACCGTAGAACCCAGTGGCAGGCCTTTAGGAACAGAAACCACCCCTGGTCTAGCTAGCGGGGCTCCGTGTGATAGAGCAGATACCGCTCCATCCTTGATTACTATTCTAGGGATGTCATCGAGAACTGCCTCCACGGGACAGACTAACCTCCCTAGGCCCCCCGGATCATCATGCTCCCTCCACAGGAAAACAGCATCTGCCAACTGCTGCATTGAACACGCCATTTCATCCTCCAAGGATCCGCTCTTGGACCTATGAAGCTCCAGCAACTCGCAATTGTTTCCAGATAGGAGGCCGAGGTCCCTAATCATGGTCCTGATATAGGTTCCAGCTTCGCAGCTGATCGAAAGCAGGTGGACCCTATCGCCCTCTTCTGTCTGCAGAAGTCTCGATTCTGAAACTTCCCTAGTCCTGACCTGCACCTTTACTGCAGATTCTTTTGGAGGGACATTGAAAATCTCTCCTTTCATTCTGGAGACCAAAGAAGTTAGTTCTTCTTTTCCGATGGGCCTCTTGAAACGAATGACTGCGATGTAACTCTTAGGCTTTCTGAGCAACTCCCCGGTTATCTTAGTCGACCTTCCACACAGTAGGGTGAGCAAGCCAGTTGCAAATGGATCTAATGTCCCCCCGTGGCCGATCCTCTTGATTCCAAGCATTGAGCGAGCCCATGCTGCAAGTTGGTGGCTAGATGGCCCGGGAGGCTTGTCTACGAGGATTATTCCACATTCCAGAAGCTCCTCCAAGGGCCTATCCTCAGGATTGCATCCAAATGAGTTGTTGGTCTTGGCAGAAGGATCGAGGGACCATTGCTCGTTTTCCATTGGTTCACCCGACCAATATGGCGTCTACTTCATTGAATACTTCAGACTCGTCCTTGCTATCTGCATCAATTACAATATGATAGGGGGACATGTCATCCAGATCTATTCCATAAAGCGTCAAGTACCTCGACATGTCGTCTTTCTGTCTCTGCTGGGAACGCTGAAGGCACTCAGAGAACTCCCCTCCCTCTCTCTTCTGAATCCTTCTTGCCCGCTCTTCATCAGATACGCTAACCCAGACTCTGAGACAATCCATGTCGTTCTTATGTGCCCACCAGCCACTTAGTCTACTCTCTACAATCTCGGGCGAGTCAGGAGAAGACATGCGTTTACGGAGTAGTTCATCGAGATGTCTGTCAACATCCAAGTCTTCCTTGGCCTCTGAACTTAATTCCTCCACAGAGAGTCCTCTGGACCGTGCTTCTTCCCTGAAAACATCACCCCCATTCATGGATCTCCATCCTCTCGATTCTGCAATCTTGGATACCAGCGTGGATGTACCGCTTCCAGGGGGTCCGCTGATTGTAACCTTAAGCAAAGGGCTCATCTCCACTCGCTTCTACATACATCGCATCTTAGAAGTCCCTTTGGGGTTCTGGAAATCATGTCTGAATTGCAAATATTGCATGTCGCACCGTCACGAGGAGGTGCCACGTGCTTGTTCCCAGAACGTCTCTGGGGGATGTTCTTCGAATGATCTCCGGTCTTCCTTGGTCCTGCCCTCCTCTGAGACCTTCGAACGGTCGATGATGCGGATTTACCCTTTACGTCATCAAGCATGTGAAGGAGTGGTTCCGGGATGGTCTCCCCAGACAGAACTAGGGGGTGCCTAGAGTATCGAGCTATCTTGATGTGCCTGTCCAGAATCCTTCCCAAGGGGGCACTCATTGCGATATATGTCGCAATCCAAGCCGGGAAAATCCAAAGGACTCGCGCATTGAAGCTCCACATCGGATCCCATGGTAGGCTGACGAAACCAACTCGGAATGATTCTACGGAACCGGCCATCCAGCTGAATATAGCGATGATGAAAACCATTGTGAATACCATGGGCTTCATCATTGATGATTGCATCTTCATTTGCTCTGGCATCATCTCCATCTGAATTGTCTGCATTTTATCAGCCATGGCCGTGTCTCTAGCCATCCTTGCCTCTCTAAGTTGCTTCCCAATCTGTCTACTCCTGTGGGAGAAGTGAGCTTGTTGTAGTGGATCCATGAAGAATGAGCGGATTATGGTGTTCACAACCATTATTGATGATCCGACTATGAAAACGGTTGGCACAAAATAGGTCTGGTGGAAGGGCAACATGGGCTCAAGCACGGATCCTGCTGTATCGGAGAGGCCTACCCGAAGCCCAGGATAAAACATCAACATGACCATCATACCTAGAAGCAGGAGCATCGGAAGCATCATCGATGCCATAGCATCTGCTTGGGCATCGCCTCCCGCTTGTGCTGGTGCCATATCACATCGACACGAAGGAGTGAGAATAACACTTCGGTGATATAGGATAATACTTCATCACATTCAGGAAAGAGTGTGTCCGCAGACAACACATATCGAAGATCCGATTCCCATTTGATAGCCACAAGCAGGGCATGTGTTTGACTGGGCATCTAATTCATCCTTTTCCTCTTGTGGCTCATCCTCAGGCTCAGATTCCACCTCATCCTCATCAGATTCGGTTACTTCTGTATCTCCTGGCTCACCATCGTGCTCAACGTCAATTATCTCCTCGGAAGAGGAAGGAAGTTCTTCTTCTTCTTTTTCCATCCATTGTGGGACATTTGGCTCCTCATCCACCTCATCTCCGAATGTTGCACCATGGAAATCCTGGGCATCGGAAACCTTGTACTCTGCCTCAGGATCTCCCTGAATTGTGTAAAGAACTTCGATTCTTTCTCCTTGTAGAATCCTCCCGATTGCCCAAGTCACCTGTGTCCCGTCTCGGGCGGACTCCTTTGTGATTGAAGAGTCCCTTTCCCCCTCCTTATCCGAGCGGACTACTGAGTCTTCGATGGAGAATGTCCCAGGTACAACATCGTGAAGCGCTAGATCATCTAAGGCACTGTCAGAGCTATTGTGGAACATTAGCATAATCTCGTATTGGCCGGGTTTCCCACCCGGGAAAACCTCCTTTCCCGTGCTGATATTCCTTCTTTTGTGGACTACGGAGATAATGGGGGGCCTGTCCACTAATCTAGTAGCGACCGGCCCAAACCTTTCTGAGGTAAAATCTACTTTTATTGGAGCAACGAGCAACTCATTCCTAGGAGAAGGGTCAGGAGCAACGAGAGGGTATCGAATCACTACGGCCTTGCCTGGTTGCAAGCCCAATGGAGCCGATGTGCCAATTGTCATTCTCAGACTATTTCCCTCCCTGTCCGGGGAAACATGCCTCTCTTCCAATTGTGTACCATTTACCAAGTCGATTCTGTACTGTTCTTGCGTAAGTTCAGTCCCTTCTATCTCTATGGATATGTCCCCTATTTCCGGGGTATCGAAAATACCGGGGATGTCATCTAGAACTCTGAGAACATTAATTTCAGAAGTTCCGGTGTTCTCAAGAGTGATTACTGTTTCAACCTTGGAAGAGACATATGATTTGATTCTAGACTTGTCAAATCTTTTCTGAAGAGCGGCATCCAGAACAGTGAGTTGCTGTTCCTTCAATTCTACGGTTCCTGAAGACTGTACTGAGACCCTTGGCAGGATTGAGAACCTAATCTCCTGAGTGAAACTTGGTTGGTCATCAGATTCCACTCTCTTCGCCATTGAGTCCCATTTGCCCTCTGGAGGTACGTCTTGTCTAATGTCTGAAACGTCCAGTATTGGATCTTCTCTACCTATCAGCCTTACAGTGGCGCCAGATAGTGAGACTACGAATGATGATTTGTTCTCAAAGACACAAGTACAGTGCCACACCCCAGGCCTATCATCCTCTTCCGCGTTAACGTATGAGAATTGACGTCCGGACCCATTGACCCTATCGAATCTGGCTCTAGAGACGGTTGCCTCTGAAGAGTAGGTTGCCGAAGTCACTCCTGCGTTGATTTTTTCAACCGACTCAGTATTTACTTTAGCGGAAATGGACAGGCTTCTTGTCTCCCCAATATTCATCCTACCTATGTCCCAGACAACGGAGTCCTTCTCAACACTGTAGACGCTGTCATCTGGAAGAATAAAAGAGTCCGGAATAGTCCTCTTTACCTCGACATCGTACAGTGGGGCAGGTGAGACATTCTCAATTTCGATATTGATCTCTATTTCCTGGGGAGAGTCTGAGTAGACCATTGATAGGCTAGGTTCTTCTTCTCTGGAGCTCTCTGTATCTATTGACTCTTTTAGAACCAGCATTCTTGGGCCAGATGCCGTGTATGGGATAGCGGTCTCCTCGGTCGGATCTAGTTCCTTCACAGATGAGACTCGGTCTCCGAAATCAGTAGAGTCTATTGATTCCAGATGAACCTCAATATCCCATGCTCTGTGCTTTTTGCTTGAGTTTCTTAGAATTAGTTCACCATCAATGAACTGTTTCCTTATTGATCCGTCTGGGTTCAGAACTGATTTTTCCGTTTCACTAAGAGTAGCATGGAGTTTGTCTCCCGGGATGGAATCTACTTCCGACGCAGATCTCAGGAATGGAGACTGTCTTTGGGGCTTTGAACCATCGGTTTGCTTGAATTCAGACTCTCTTACCAGATCAAATGATTCAATGGCTTGGGCTACTTCTGACTGAGTAATTTCTTCTTCTGATGACTCCTCGGGCCACTGAGTTTTTTCTAGAGAAATGTTACCTTCAAGTGAGGCCTCGATAGTATTCTCTGACTCCGGTGCCCATTCATCTTCTAGAAGAGACAAGGAATCCGCCAGCGAATCGATAGAAGAAATGTCATTCTCAACGGATAAGCCCTCGAGAGAAGATTGCGCCTCTTCCTCAGGCTCCTCGGTGAAACCGGGTGGTGGCGGTGGGG
>CETB01171479.1_pt1 | contig 11313 bp, 8 predicted proteins | sample 356381 | NCBI WGS metagenome assembly CETB01 (sample SAMEA2622545, study PRJEB7988) | marine metagenome | biome: marine biome (ENVO:00000447); feature: deep chlorophyll maximum layer (ENVO:xxxxxxxx); material: "saline water (ENVO:00002010), including plankton (ENVO:xxxxxxxx)" | depth 155 m | reverse complement strand
GGCGGCGGGTCTTCAGGCGGCTGTGCTGACAGATCTGTTTATCGGAGATATCTACGGGGTGGAGACGCGTCCGGCCAGATCCGTTTTTGATCTGAAGCCGCAGTCAACACACCATGAACCCCAGGCTACGAGCATAATCCATTTATTTATGAATGGCGGACCCAGCCAAATGGATTTGTTTGATCCCAAGCCGGAACTTGATAAACGTCATGGGCAGGCATATTTTAGTGAACTGGCGTCGGAGGTTGAAAACCCCACGGCGGCCGGTGCTTTGATGAAGTGTCCTTATAAATTTTCTCAGCATGGAGAGTCTGGACAGTGGGTCTCTGATGCGTTGCCGCATACGGCAGAAATCGTCGATGAGTTGGCTATTATCAAGTCAATGTATACGACAAATTTAACGCATGAACCGGCGTTGTTTAAAATTCATGGAGGCCAGGAACTGCCAGGCATGCCTTCGGTTGGATCCTGGGTTTCGTATGGACTGGGCACCGAAAATCAAAATTTACCAGCCTATGTTGTACTGGATGATCCGTTAGGATTGCCGGTTAATCAATCGCAGAGCTGGCAATCGGGTTTTTTACCACCGGTTTATCAGGGCACGCGCTTTCGCAGTACCGGAGAACCGGTGTTAAATTTAAGCCGCGATTTTGAACAAACAGATAGAGTTACAGGCCTTGAACAGGAGTTGATTGCCGGTCTCGACAGAATCCATAAAAATAAGCGACCGGGACAGTTACGTCTGGATGCTCGCATGGCCAGCTATGAATTAGCTGCCCGCATGCAACTGGAGGCAACCGATGCATTAGATTTGTCGGAGGAAAGTCAGCAAACGCTGGATTTGTACGGCATTGGGAAAGAACCAACGGATAATTATGGACGTCGGTGTTTGTATGCCCGGCGTCTGGTCGAACGGGGCGTCCGTTATGTACAACTGTATATTAATTTTCAGATTTGGGATAACCATACAGGGTTAACTGCCGGATGTAAGGGCGCTTGTGACCGAACAGATCGGCCAATCGCCGGGATGATTCGAGATCTTAAACAGCGTGGCTTATTAGATTCAACACTAGTCGTCTGGGGAGGCGAGTTCGGACGTTTGCCGATCGCTCAATTGCCAGCTAATAAAGACACAGCCAATGCCGGCCGTGATCATAATAAGAATGCCATGATTACCTGGATGGCAGGAGGAGGGGTCAAACCCGGAATTTCCATTGGTGCCACTGATGAGTTAGGGTTTGCAGCGGTCGAAGATCGTATTTCAATTGCCGACTGGCATGCAACGATTCTGCATCAACTTGGGCTTAATTATGAACATCTTTACTTCGAACGCAATGGCCTCAAAGACAGACTGACCGGTGTCGAAGAAGCTCATATCATCAAATCAATTCTAAAGTAAACACCGGCAGCTGAAATTAGCCACTATTTTTCAAAAGTAACTTTGATCGGATTTGCATAGTCATCATAGAACCGAGTGATTTCGTTTGGCTGGGCTTTTCCCAGATGAATGACAAAACGGTAGCGTGATGTAAATACATGGCCGGGCTTAATTTTGAAATCACCTAACACCATTGGTGCAAAGCAGTAATAGGGCATTGACGGGTGTAATCGAACCGGCTGCGGAGCTTGAAAATTATCGGGATGCCCTAATACCGCGAAACCTGACAGCGTCGCAGATTCTGCTGATGGTACAGGCCCATAAATATCGACCCAGTTAGGACGTGTGTGGTTTCCATTCGTCTTGCTTTTACCTTCGCTGGTTAGGAAGTCTCCGCCTTCACTCCAGTTTCTGCGGCCACGAATGGCAAAGCCACCGTAGTGATTTTGCTGAATCAGCAATGGCTGATCAGTAGCACATCGTTGATGTGATAAAAAGTCGACCAGGAAAATGCTTTTCGTTTTATAAACCTTTACTTGCCATACCTCGTTTAACACAGTGGTCTGCTTTTCAGTTTTAGGAAACGCTATGTGATCCAGTTTGCAGATGAAGCCTCCGTAAACCGGTCCGGTTATAGTTGTTACCACGTCCTGATGAAAAACATCGCCCAGCCGGGCGCTTTGTTCCCAAAAATTTACGAACTCACCGCGAAAAAGAGTTTTTTTATATGGAAACATGATTCCGTGTTGATGGTAATGATCCGGTGGAAAATCGTCGGTCAGGATATTACCGGCTGGATCATAAATTGGGTGTATGAATCCGGAGCGGGCATAGTAAGACGGACTCTCAACCGGACTGGGTCGGATATCGACGTTGTATTCCAGTACAGGTGTCTTACCGAGGAGAACCTTAATTGCACCATGCCTTCGTTCAGCCCTCACTTGGGGAAGTGGCTGAGGATTGTTATCAGCCGGCACTACAAGATAAGTCCGGTTTTCTCCGGCATATAACGGCTGTTCAAGCATCCAGCAGAGTTTTGGTTTGTCAGACGACCAGTCTATTTGTGTTGGAATCTTTTGTTTTGTGTCCTTAGAGATTAGTAGCAACCGCGGATTAGCAGTAATGTCCCCAGACAACTCGCAACGAACAGGTACCCCGATCCGATCGTATTCGCCTGCTTCGATCTTTATTGTTTCTGCTGCTGCCGGAATTTGTAAGGATGTAACAAACAGGAGTAAGGTAAGCAGTGAGTATTTCTGTCTGAACATTGGTTAACCGATTCCAAATTGAGTCAATAACATCTATTCGATCACTGTTGTTTCAGCATACAATAAAGGGACTGCTATTCGGCAACAAACTATCTATCTATAGGAGAATTCCAATATGCTAAAGCAAATGTTTATTGGCGTATTTGCAATGATGGTCATGACGACTGCCATGGTTGCATCAGCTGCGGACGCACCGGCAGCCTTAAACTTCAAGGCCAAAAATATCGATGGTAAAGAAGTTGATTTGTCAAAGTACAAGGGGCGTGTTGTACTGGTTGTTAATCTGGCAAGTCGCTGTGGTTTGACCCCTCAATATCTGCAGTTGCAGGGCTTACATGCTAAATACAATGCCAAAGGCCTTTCTGTTGTTGGGTTCCCCTGCAATCAGTTTGGAAAGCAAGAGCCCGGAAGCGAAGCAGAGATCAAAGAATTTTGCACTTCGACATACAAAGTTGAATTTGATCTGTTTTCCAAGGTCGATGTAAATGGGGATGCAGCGCATCCGTTTTACAAGCATATTACAAGCCTGAAAACAAAGCCCAAGGGGGCCGGAAACGTATCCTGGAACTTTGAAAAGTTCCTGCTGGATCGAGAAGGAAATGTGATTGCTCGTTTTGAGCCGCGTACAAAACCGGACGCTCCGGAAGTGGTCAAGCTAATCGAAGCTCATCTTGCGAAGTAGATTTGGCTAAATCGATCTTTCATAAAGCCGTGTGCCGCATTTGGTGTGGTACACGGCTTTTGTTTATTATTATCCAAGTTCTCTCCCTCCTGAGTTAACCTAATAGCATGAATGCTGAAATCTCAGCCATCTTCAGTTTGCTCTCGCAATCGCCATCGCATCAGCGCTGGCCGGTAGCGATTGAAACATGGTTCAGCGGCTGTGACCCGGACGAGCTGTCAGAACTTGTCAATGAGTTGCTTCAACAACAAGCACCTCTTCCAACCGAACAGGAAGAAGCGAATTGGGGTCGGTTATTCGAGCATCTGCTCGACCGTCAACGCACCGATCGGGCGGCTGAAAAAAACATCTCTGACCCGTCAGTGGAGCAACTTAGTGAACTTTATGAATTTTTAGGACCGGCCAGTCAGGTGCGACACTTATTGCTGGCCTTGCTGGCTCAGCGATCCGACCCATTAAGTATTGAAACAATGGTCTCGTTGCTCATCGAAAGCCCGCCTATAGAAGTCAGTGGATTTGCGATCGCTTTAAGCCCGTTTTTACAATGTGATACCGATTGGAAACTATTGTTTCCAAAATTGTTTCAGGCTCTGCCCCACCCGGTCGCAGCATCAGCAATTCTGGATTTATCAAATTTCATCACCAGAAAGGCAAAAGTACCTCAACATCCGGCAGCTGATTTAGTTGATCAGTTAGAACAACTGCTAAAGGGTGTTGTAAACCAGCTGGCCTGCATTGAAGACGGTTCCATTATGCAAACCGCCATCGATCTTACACCTGAAGATATTGCCTCGCAGGTTAATGAAGGAGTTGCGTTAGCTTCAGCTTTATGTGATGCCATTGGTTTGATTGGAAAGGAAGACAGAACATCTGCACTCTTTCAGGCCATGGATCTGGCGCATCGCCGTATTCAGGCGGAGGCAGCGGCAGCGCTGATCCGTTTGAATAGCGATGCCGGTAAACAGCGTCTGGGTGGACTGGCAGAAGAAGCAAGCATACGATTACGAGTCCTTGCTTATGCAGAAGAACTTGGCGTGGTAAGTGAAATTGATCGCCGGTATCAGTCTCCAGAGGCCAGAGCAGAAGGTGCACTGGCCCTTCATCTTGCAGAGCCACATCTTATGGGATTGCCACCAACTTCACTCAGGCTATTTGATCACTCGCAATTGTCCTGGCCCGGATTTGATGCGGTTCAGGATTGCTTCCTATTTGAATATGAATACGCACTTGGTGGGGAACCATTTAAGAACATAGGCATTGGTGCTCCGGAAGTACTGAGTTCGGGCAGTGACCTTACAGGCTTGTCGATCAGTGATTTGTATGCGTATTTTGCCGGCCTGATTGTTGCACACACGGATATTTTTGAGATGCCTGCTGATGATCTGGATTCTCAGGCCCAGGCCAGTGCCGCGCGATACCGACAATTGTTGTTGGAGGCTGAATACGAAGAAGTGGTACCAATCATATTTGGGTTCTTTTTTGAGAATCAGGCGTTGGCTGTAACTGCCTGTAAAGGGGATGAGTTTGGTGTTGCAGTGATCGATGATGTCGGTATTTTATGGCTGCCTCATACATCCATCACTCGTGTTTTGTCGGCAGAGGATGCTTATTGTGTCTATAAAGGTCGTAAGTTGTTTGAATCCTTCGAAATTCAGGAGGAGTAAGGTTATGAGTGATCAGTCTCAAATTTCCTCTGTGAAGCAAGAAACACCAGCCAACGCATCGTTTTCGCCTGTACGAATACTTGTGCCATTACTGGTCATTTTGATTGGGCTGCTACTTTTCTGGAATCTTCGTACCACAGAATATGATGAATTTGTCGGCCAGTTATTTAATTACGAAGGTGTAAGCTATACGGGCGAAGTTATCAATCAAGAGAACCTTCAGGGATCAGTGGTTGTGATTAACTTTTGGGCAACTTATTGTCCGTATTGTTTGGAAGATATCGTAGATTTGAAAGATCTTCAGCAGGAACTTCGGCACGACGATTTTAGAATTATTGGCGTAAGTTCCGATACGCGGGAAAAATTGGATGAATTCTTTCAATCAAGAGACTTACTGCCATGGCCTTCATTTTGTGGTGCCGATGCAGTTAGTCTGGGCCAAATGTATAAAGTATCAACGATTCCCAGAGTCATGTTGCTAGATCGTGAGGGGGTTATTGTTGCGGTTGCCAGAGGAATTGATGACATTAAAGGTCAGGTGTTGCGACTGGTCCATGATGGTTGACATTCTCAGTCGGACGATTTCCCGTTAGGCTATACGTGTATTAACTGAAAAAATTAAATTTGAGACCTGAATGAACGAACCCAAAAAGCAAGCAGAAACAACAGATAGTGCCATGCAGGCTGAAATAGGCTTTGTGGATATGGAACTGACCGATGAGATGATGAAGGCATTGGAGAGAGCAGGTTATGAGTTACCTTCACCAGTTCAAGCCGGTGTGATTCCTCCTGTCCTGGATGGCTTGGATGTCATGGGTCAGGCTCAAACTGGCACAGGAAAGACCGCCGCCTTTGCGATTCCAATTCTGGAGCAGTTGGCACCGCGAGAAGAAATTTCAACCGTTCAGGCATTAGTTTTGGTACCAACTCGTGAACTTGCCGTACAGGTACGTAATGAATTTGAAAAACTTGCTTACTTCATGGATTTCAAAACGGTTGCCATTTACGGGGGGCACTCGATTAAGAAACAAATCGAGGAATTGAAGCGAGGTGTTCAGGTCGTAGTTGGTACACCAGGACGTGTTCTGGATCATATTCGGCGTAAGACATTAGATCTTCGTGAAACTTGGTGCGTAACGCTTGATGAAGCAGACCGCATGTTGGATATAGGTTTCCGGCCGGATATCGAACGGATCCTCAGCAGCATTTCCCGTAAAGACCGTCAGACATTATTGCTGAGTGCCACAGTGCCGCCATCAATCGAAAGATTAGCGAAACGATACATGCATGAACCGATGGTGCTCGACTTTTCCAAAGATGCCGTCTCCGGTGATAGTATTGACCAGTATTACTTCTCAGTTGACAAGGCCAAAAAAGTTGAATTGCTGGATCGGCTTATCAATCGGGACAAACCCGAACAGGCGATTATCTTTTGCCGTACGAGGCGGGGAACGGATAAATTAGCCAAACGGCTGAAAGAAAAATTTCCAAATGTCGGCTGTATCCATGGTGATATGAATCAACCGGTAAGAGACCGAGTGATGAAAAAGTTTCGTGACGAACGTCTTAAAATATTAGTAGCCACTGATGTCGTTGGTCGTGGAATTGATGTCACGACTATTTCTCACATCATTAACTTTGATACACCAGAAGATTGCGATGATTATGTGCACCGCATCGGCCGTACCGGGAGAATGGGAAAAGAAGGTGTAGCTTATACATTTGTATCTGAAGACGATGGCGAGTTATTGACGCGTATTGAAATTCGCATCAACCAATTGTTGCAGCAGGTCTATATGGAAGGCATGGAGTTGAAACGCGAAGTGAAACAGGATGTGAAACCGGAACGATTGGCTGCTGTAGCCGCCATGCGTGGCCGGGGAACAAAAAAACATCGTCGGAGACTTTAAGATGAGCCACCGATTCCAATTATCACTAAGCCTGTTCGGGCTGTTGGGGTCGTTGATAGCTTGTAGTTGTTTACTGCTGACTATTGCAGGATGCGATTCAACGGAAACGGCTGTTTCCGATCATCCGCCGGGATCTGACTCTGAACAGCAAAGCCAGCGTGCTAATACAGATGCGTCAATTGTGAGTGACGCCACCACCAAGTTACAAGCGCCTCTTGGCAATAAAGAAGATGTAACCTTCGGTGACAGTGATTCCCAGCAGCAGAATAACCGTGAAACCGCTCTTGCTCAGACTCCGTCGGGTGAACGTAAAGTTGCACCATTGCCAATTCAGTTTCAGGGGCCAGCCGAAAAAGCAAAACAACTTAAGGTCGACTCTGAGCGTCTGGTAGCTAATGGAATTAGAACGGTCACTGGTAAACAACTTATTTTACATACAGATTTACCGCTGGACGACGAACTTCGAAGCTTACCGAACTTGTTTGAAGAAGCGGTTAAGCAGTTTTGTACTTACTTTGAAGTTGACATCACCAAGGTTGCACAATGGCAGGTTCGCGCCTGCATAATTCAGAACATGGAAAAATTTGAAAACGCTGGTTTGCTGCCTCAGGTCTTACCAAAATTCCAACATGGTTATTCACTTGGCGACCGTGTTTTTCTTAAGGAACAGCCGAGCGAGTATTATCGTCGCCATTTGCTGATTCATGAAGGAGTGCATTCCTTTATGCTCCATTTTTTTCAGGGAGCTGGCCCGCCATGGTATATGGAAGGAATGGCTGAACTGTTGGCGACGCATCAGTGGGACGGTGAGCAGCTTAAACTTCGCAATTTTCCCGCAGATAAAACAGAAGTACCATTTTGGGGCCGTGTGAAAATAATCAAAGCGGATGTAGCCGCACAAAAAGGCAAGCTGATTGAGCAAGTGATGCAATATGGAAGCAACGCGCATCTTAATGTAGAAGCTTACGGATGGAGCTGGGCAGCGACGACATTTTTGGACCAGCATCCGGAGTTCCAGAAAATTTTCCGTAAACACGCTGAAAAGGCAGGCGATTCATCCCCCCAGTTTTCACTTGATTTGATTCATGGTTATGGTGAGCAGTGGTCTAAAGTTCGCCAGCAGTGGCAACTGTTTGTTATGAATATGGAATATGGATATGACATTAAGCGAGAAGCAATTGATGATGTTCGGGTTCAGCAGTACGCTCAGCTACCCGCTCAGCAGTCCATTCAGGTAAAAGCAGACCGAGGCTGGCAATCTACAGGGTTGGCAGTAACGAAAGGTATGAAGATTCAGCTTAAGGCGAGCGGGAGATTTGTCATTCATCAGGAATCGGATGCTTTTGGAAAAGAATTTACTGATTGGGAATCGGAAGCTAATGGAATCACGATTCAGTACTATAAAGGCAACCCGCTCGGTAAATTACTTATCGCAATTGATAATCTCAATCAGACCGGTGTTACGGGATTAGTATCTTATGCAGCCATAGGTGCCGGCGGAGAAATTGAGATTCCTGATGATGGTGTGCTTTATCTTCGTGTCAACGATTCGCCTTCCGAGTTGCATGACAATCGTGGAGAGTTAGACGTGAAAATAATGTTAATGGCTCAGAACTAATTATTTGCATGTCAGCCCGATTGACGATCTACGTTTGGGATTCAACAATTTGATAGTGGTAGGGCTGCTATTGCCCCCATTCATCTGTAGAAGAACATATAAATAGAAAAACCCATGAATAAATTACAATCACAAGACCCATCAGTCTTCGCATCTATTCAGGCTGAAGAGGTTCGTCAGCGTTCAGGACTGGAATTGATTGCAAGTGAAAACTACACCAGTCGTGCGGTGATGGAAGCTTGTGGCAGTGTCTTAACGAACAAATACGCTGAAGGGTATCCCGGACGCAGGTATTACGGTGGTTGTGTCCACGTTGATACAGCGGAATCGATTGCGATCGATCGTGCTAAGGAACTTTTTGGGGCAGAAGTAGTTAATGTTCAGCCGCACTCAGGCTCGCAGGCTAATACAGCAGTCTATCTGTCTTGCCTGGAGCATGGGGATAAAGTACTTGGTTTAGATCTGGCGCATGGCGGCCATCTGACTCACGGGTTCCATCTCAACCTATCCGGTATTTTGTATGAATTTGTAAGTTACGGAGTCGATCCTGAAACTCACCGTTTGGATATGGATCAGGTCGCGCGTCTGGCCAAAGAACATAAACCGAAATTGATCGTGGCAGGTGCGAGTGCTTATCCACGTGAAATGCCACATGAGAAGTTTGCCGAAATTGCAGAGGATGTGGGCGCCAAACTGTTTGTTGATATAGCACATTATTCCGGCTTAGTAGCCGCTGGTGTTCATCACAATCCTGTTGAGTGTGCAGACTTTGTTACGACAACGACTCATAAAACACTTCGTGGACCACGTGGTGGGATGGTGATGTGTAAACAGGAACATGGTAAGGCGGTTAACCGCAGTGTCTTCCCCGGCCTGCAGGGTGGACCACTTATGCATATTATTGCCGGAAAAGCTGTTTGCTTTGGCGAAGCATTGTCAGATGACTTTAAGGCTTATGGGCAGCAAATCGTGGACAATGCCAAGGCGCTGGCAGATTCTCTGATGTCGGCTGGATTATCGCTGATAAGTGGCGGAACAGATAATCATTTGATGCTGGTCAATGTTTTTACTTCGCTTGGTCTGGGTGGGAGCAGAGCTGAAGAAATTCTCGAACAGTGTGGTATCACAACGAATAAGAATATGCTGCCATTTGATGAGCGGAAGGCAAATGATCCGTCGGGTGTTCGTATCGGAACGCCAGCTTTGACGAGTCGCGCAATGGGGACAGATGAGATGAACACCATTGGCAACTGGATTGCATTAGCCTTAAAAAGCCCCGAAGATACTGCTCTGCATCAGTCCATCAAAAATGATGTGGAAGCACTTTGCGAGCAATTTCCTGTTCCCGCAGATCACTAAAAAGTATTCTTGTTCTAGCTTTATCGGATAGAATTGATAGCTAGATATAGGATGTACCGAAGTGTATTCGGGACGAGTGCACAGACGATTCCAAAAACCATATGCCCTTGGGCTAAATACAATGTCACAGACCAGTCGAATCCTAATAGCAGACGATAATCAGGCTAATTGCGAATTATTAGAGGCTTATTTAGCAGATCTGGATTTTACGGTCGATTTTGCTGTCGATGGTCAGGATACGCTTGATAAAGTTCAATCATTCCAGCCGGACCTGATTTTGTTGGACATTATGATGCCAAAGTTAAATGGCTTTGAAGTTTGTCAGCAGATTAAATCAGATCCTGAACTCAAACGGACAATGATTCTGATGGTAACTGCTTTGAACGAACGCGGGGATATTGAACGAGCGGTACAGGCCGGCACGGATGACTTCCTGTCAAAACCGGTTAACCAAATAGAATTGGTAAAGCGAGTTGAGAATATGCTTAAACTTAAGGGAGTGACAGACGAAGTTGAACGACTGCGCAAGTACATCGAAGAAATGGAACAACAGTCGTAAATTTGACGTTTCCTTGTTTTGAATAGACAAATCCAAATGATTCAAATTAATCATCGCTGTATGAATAATCTCTCGCGTCTGGCATCGCTTTTTTTCTACAGCGGCTTTTGTTTGCTGGTAACCGTTTGGAGCTTTACTGCGTTACAGGCTGAAGATGATGCTCAAGTTAATCGAGAGCGAATTTCGGCGTTAATCGGGCAATTAGGAAGTAGTGATTTTACGACTCGTGAAATTGCTCAAAGCAGACTTCGCGAGTTGGGGCTTGTCGCTTTTGATCAGTTGCATAGTGCTCAAACTGATAATGATATTGAAATTGCAAAACGTGCCACTTATCTAATCCGCAGCTTACAGGTGCAATGGGCTTTGCGTACCGATGCTCCGGAGGTGCGACGTCTGCTGGCTAAGTATGATGAAAAAAATCCGGCCGGCCGTCGAAGTTTAATGGAACAACTAGCGGCTTTACCGGCTGCAAAAGGTCTGGAAGCGTTGAGTCGAATGGTGCGGTTCGAGTCAGACGGCCGACAATCCCGCTATGCCGCACTGCAAGTCATGGTGATGGAACTCTCAGATGAAGTGGGGTATGCAGAAGCTCATGCTGCACGTTTGCAAGAGTTGCATGCTCTTAGTTCCCGCACTGCGGCACGTTGGGTAGAAGCGTACGCGAAAAGTCTGGTAGATGCAGAAATGGCGATCCCGCTTTGGGATCAGATTACCCGCAAGGAAGAGCAGTTACTGACAACATTTCCGGGTAGAACAAGTCGTAGCCTGATTCGTGATTTGTTACGGCGTCAGTTCAAATTACTACGTCAGTTAGAGCGGCATGACGAGGCCGCTGTGGTTGCCAGACGAAGTGTTAATTTATTGGACGGATCACG
>CETB01048297.1_pt1 | contig 11323 bp, 13 predicted proteins | sample 356381 | NCBI WGS metagenome assembly CETB01 (sample SAMEA2622545, study PRJEB7988) | marine metagenome | biome: marine biome (ENVO:00000447); feature: deep chlorophyll maximum layer (ENVO:xxxxxxxx); material: "saline water (ENVO:00002010), including plankton (ENVO:xxxxxxxx)" | depth 155 m | reverse complement strand
ATCCAGTTTGGATTTTTTGGATTAAACCGCAGGTAGTATTTAAATAGAACCGTAGCAACATCTGCCATACCCATCGGCATACCAGGATGGCCAGAATTTGCCTTCTGTACGGCATCAATTGATAAAAATCTAATTGCGTTTGATAAATCTTTTAATTTTGGATCCACTTATAAATTACCTATATAGACTTCAATTCATGATATCAATAATATGATATAAAAAAAAAGTTAAGATGGAAAGTTTATACAGCAAAGAAAAGAGACTTGAAACAATTTTAGATAAATTAAAAAGTTTAAGTGGCTCTACAACTGTTCAAACTAGCGAGATAGAGCAACTTAGCGAAGAGAAAAATCAATTACAAAGCGAAAAAATTGAATTAGAGATAAAGTACAATGATCTGTTTTCAAAGTATAATGAATTAAAAATTCGTATAAAAAAAATGGATGAAGAACAAAAAAAAGCAAAAAAAACGCAAGACCAATTTAACCAAGATATAGATGAGCTTGGCGAAGAAACAGAATCTTTGGTAGAAGAAATAGAAAAATGGCAAATATAAATATAAAATTTAACAACAAAGATTACCTGCTATCTTGTGATGACGGGCAGGAAGAAGATCTAAAAAACTTGACTAAATTTTTAGATAAGAAATATTCAACCCTAAGAGAAAAACTTGGAAATATTGGAGAAAATAAACTTTTATTAATTACCTCTATTCAAGTAATAGATGAATACTTTGATTTAAAAAAAAGAGTAAATGCGCAGAAAGATAACTTTGAAAATTTATCCAAAAAATTTAAAGAAATGAAAACACTTGTAATCGATTATAAAGAAGGAAAAGAAACTGAAATTTCAAAATTAAATCATGAGTTAGAGAAATTTAAAAAAATGGTCGAAGAGAGCCAATCTATCTATGAGACCATGTTAGATAAGACTACGAAATCTCTAGAAGAGATTATCAAAAATACTGAAAACACCTCCAAGGTTCAGTAAATGCCATCTAAAGATCGTGTAAGAAAAAAATTTCTTTTAATTAGAAAAAAAAAATATTTTTTATTTAAAGATAATTTTTTTAAACCTTTAATAAAATTAATAAAAAACAAAAAAAAGAAAAAAATTTCTTTATATTACCCATCAAATTATGAGGCAGATGCTATTAAACTTTTTAAAATTATTTCAAAATTGAAAAAAAAACTTGTAACCTCTTTGCCTGTAATTGACTCAAGCACAAATATGAGATTTATAAAATGGAAACCAATTGAGCCACTTAAAATTAACAGATATGGATTTTTGGAACCAGCAGAAAAAATAAATACTCTTAATCCAGACTTAATAATTGTTCCACTTGTAGCTTTCGACAAATTTCATAATCGATTAGGTTATGGCAAAGGATATTACGATAGATTTTTGAAGGGTTACATTAAAAAAAATAAAAATATTTTAACAATTGGTCTTGCATTTTCCTTTCAAAAATATACAAAAATCCCAACCTCTAAATTTGATATAAAGTTAGATTATATTTTAACTGAGAAAGGAATTTTTTAATTTTCAATGAACATACTAGTTTTAGGCGATGTTTTTGGTAATTCAGGCGTGTTAGCTATTAAGCAAAAACTCCCTAAACTTATTCAACATAAAAAAATAAATTTTGTTATTTTAAATGGAGAAAACGCAGCAGAGGGAGGTGTTGGTATTAGCAAACAAAATACAGAGGACTTTTTCCACGCAGGCGTTGATGTAATTACTTCTGGGAACCACATTTGGGATGAAAAAGAAACCATGAGTTTCATCGAAAGTGAAAAAAGATTGTTGAGACCTGAGAATTTATTTAGTCCTTCCCCAGGTAATGGTTTTGGAGTTTTTAAATCTAAAAACCAGAAAAAAGTAGCAGTAATTAATCTGATGGGAAATGTTTTTATGAAAAAAAGTGAAAATGTTTTTGATGCAGCAAAAAACTTTTTAGATAAAATTAAGCTTAAGAAGGACGCTGACTTTATTGTTGTTGATATTCACGGAGAAATTACAAGTGAAAAAATGGCAATGGGTCATATGTTTGATGGAAAGGCAACAATTGTTTTTGGAACACACACCCATGTTCCTACCTCTGACTCAAGAATCATGGAAAAGGGAACGGCATATCAAACAGATCTTGGAATGTGCGGTGATTATAATTCTGTAATTGGTATGGACAAAAAAAATTCTCTTAAAAAATTTTTAAAAGATCCAACGGCAATAAAACACTTCCCCGCATCTGGTGGAGAAGCCACAATTTCTGGACTATTAGTCCAAGGTGACCAAAATACTGGTTTGGCTAAAAAAGTTGAACCAATTATTATTGGCGGGTCCTTAAAAGAAAGAATTTAATTATGGCTGGTCACTCTCATTGGGCAGGAATAAAACATAAAAAAGGAAGGCAAGATAAGTTAAGATCAAAAATCTTTTCAAAAATATCTAGGGAGATTACTGTTGCTGCAAAACTTGGTTCAAAGGATCCAGACTCAAATCATAGATTAAGAGCTGCTATTGATGCTGCAAAACAAGCTAATATGCCAAAGGATAATATCAGTAGAGCAATAAGCAAATCAGAAGCAGCGAACAATGAAAACTTCGAAAATTTAAGATACGAGGGTTTTGGACCAAAAAATATAGCAATTATAATTGAAGCATTAACAAATAACAAAAATAGAACCGCAGGTAGGATAAGAACAATTTTACAAAAATTCGGTGGCAACCTTGGAAGCTCAGGATCTACCACTCATTTCTTTGATAATTTCGGTGTTATACAAATTTCAAAGGAAAACATTTCAGATGAGAAATTATTGGACTTTGCTGCAAATTTCGGCGCAAAAGATTGCAACAGCTACAAAAATTTCCATGAAATAATTACTATTAAAGAAGATTTCTACAAAACTAAGGTTCAATTTGAAAAAAAAGAAATTAATTTAGATTATTCAGGTATAGAGTGGAGGCCAAAAAGACCAGTGATACTTAAAAATAGTGAAAAGGAGGAAGTAGAGACTATGCTTGAATTTTTAGAAGATGATGATGATATACAAAACGTCTATCACAATGGTAAATTTATTTAGGTATTTAAAAAATGAGAATAATTGGAATTGATCCAGGATTAAGTGGAGGTATTGCGATACTTGATGATTTAAAGATTTTTGATCTATTTGATATGCCAATTATGGCTGAAGGAAAAAAAAACAAAAATCAACTTAATAGCGCGCAATTGGTCAACATAATAAAAAAAAACATTATATCAGGAAGTACCTCTGTTATAGTAGAGCAGGTAGGTGCAATGCCAGGCCAAGGTGTAACAAGTATGTTTAATTTTGGACAAACTTTTGGTTCAATCAAAGGCATTTGTGCTGCACTAAACTTACCTATTTTTTTTGTTAGGCCAGCAAAATGGAAGAAGCATTTTGAACTTATTAACTCATCAAAAGATTCAAGTAGAACAAAAGTTATAGAAATGTATCCTTCAGTATCTGAAAAATTAAGTAGAAAAAAGGATGTTAATAAAGCCGATGCTATTTTAATAGCAAGATATTTCAGAGACTGCAGGGCACAATTCAACAAATAAACTTAAACAAATCCTAAGAATTCCAATGCCAAATTGATGACACATTCATCCCGTAATTAACCAACATGGAACAAGAAATAGCAACTCAAGTAGTTGGTTTAGGCGGGGCTAATGACTTCTCACTCTGGAAACTTTTTTTAAGAGCAGATTTTATTGTTAAATCAGTAATAATACTTCTAATAGCAAGCTCAATTTTTTCTTGGGCTCTAATATTTGATAAGGCAAGATTATTCAGAAGAATTGATAAAACAACAAAATCTTTTGAAGATAAATTTTGGAAAGCAAAATCAGCAGAAGCTTTTTATAAAAATCTTCCAAATAAAATAGATGATCCATTAACTTTAATTTTTAAATCTGCAATGACAGAATTAATAAAAACAAAATCTAAATCTACAGTAATTCAAAGCGCACGAGTTGAAAGAGTTATTGAAGTTTCTATTGATACGCAGATGAAAAGCATTGAAAAAAATTTTATTTATTTAGCCACTGTTGGATCAACAGCTCCATTTATAGGACTGTTCGGAACTGTTTGGGGAATTATGAATTCATTTCAATCAATAGCAATTTCTAGAAACACAAGTTTAGCAATAGTTGCTCCTGGAATTGCAGAAGCATTATTTGCAACAGCTTTAGGATTATTAGCTGCTATACCAGCTGTAATTGCTTACAATAAATTTAATAGTGACTCTCAAAGATATTTAGCTAGAGTCGATAACTTTTCAAAAAGATTTTTGTCAATAATTTAATTATATCCATGGCATTTATTATAAACCGCTCAAAAAAAGAACCAATGAGCGAAATAAATGTAACCCCTTTCGTTGATGTGATGTTGGTTCTTCTAATTATATTTATGGTAACAGCGCCACTATTAACAGTTGGTGTTCAAGTAGATTTACCAGAGTCCGCAGCTGACTCCCTTCCTGATGACCAAGAACCTTTAACTATAAGTATAAATTCTAAGGGCGAAATATTTATTCAGGAACATAAAGTAACTTTCCAAAAAATAGTCCCTAAATTATTGGCAATTTCAAAAAATAGAACTGATACTAGAATTTATGTTAGGGGAGATAAGACAATAAATTATGGAAGGGTACTTGAAGTTATGGGCAGATTATCTGGAGCAGGATTTTCAAAGGTTGCACTTATATCTGAACCTTATAAAAATTAATGTTTTATGAGCAAAGGTTTAATATTTTCATTTCTTTTCCATGGTTTCGTTATATTTTTAACAGCTTTAACACTTCCATTCATGATGCGTGAACCGATTGATTTGCCTCCAATAGTTTCGGTTGAGCTTATTGAGATAAAAGATAAAACTTTTATACCTTATGCACCTAAAGCAAGAAAAATAATTGAAAAAGTTAAAGAGGAAAATAAACGTGTTGTTTCTGAGCAGGCACCTCCCTCAGAAAAAGCCAAAGAGAAGCCCGACAGAATCCCTTTGCCAGATGAAAAGGACCAAATTAAAAAATTAGTAAAGAAAAAACAAAATCCTGAAGAGATTAAACCAAAAATTAGACAATCTTCTGAGTTCGAAAAAGACGAACTGTTTGATACAAACGAAATTGCTGCCTTGATTGATAAGGCGAAAGAAGAGCAAGCAGAAACACAAAAAAAGAATAGTGAGTTAACACAAAGTAGTGTTAAGAATTCTTTTGCCCAATCTTTGTCTTTATCAGAGGAAGATGCTCTTAGAGCACAGATTTTTGGTTGCTGGAGCGTTCCACTTGGATTGCCATTTGATGAGAATTTGCTTGTTAGAATTAAGTTAAAACTTAAGCCAGACGGAAGAATAGTTAAGGCTGAAATTTTAGATCATGCTCGAATGAACACTCCTGGACAGAGTTTTTATAAAATCTTAGCTGAAAGTGCACTTAGAGCAGTGAGAATTTGTCAACCTTTAAAGGTTCCTCCGACAGGCTATGAAAGATGGAAAGATTTACAATTAAACTTTGATCCAACAGAAATGTTGAAAGGATAAAATATATGAAAAAAACTATTCTTACTTTTTTAATTTTTTTGATTAGCTTTGGAAATGCTAACAGTTTAATAAAGGTAGATATTACAAGAGGGAACCTGGATCCCTTGCCTATAGCAGTATCACCTTTACATATTGATAATTCCTCTGAAAACTTAAAATCTTTAAAAGATCAAAAATTGGGTGAAAACATTTCAATAATAATTGAAAAAAACTTCAAATCTACAGGTTTGTTTAATCCATTAAAAAAGAATGCGTTTGTTCAAAAACCAGATATTGCACATTTAAAACCACGATTTGAAGATTGGAGATTAATAAAAGCGCAAGCACTTGTTACTGGCAAGATATTAGTTAAGGATAAAAAATTAAAGGTTGAGTTTAGACTTTGGGATTTAACGGCCGCAAAAGAAATGACCGCTTTATCTTTTACTACTACACCAAGTAATTGGAGAAGAGTAGCACATATTATATCTGATAAAATTTATGAGAGACTTACTGGCGAAACAGGTTATTTTGATACAAGAATTATTTATGTTTCTGAGACTGGACCAAAAGATCAACGTGTTAAAAAATTAGCAATAATGGACCAAGATGGTCATGGTACAAAATATTTAACTTTGGGAAATGAATTAGTTTTAACACCAAGATTTAACCCAACTAACCAACTAGTAACATACATGTCTTATTTTAAAAATATGCCCAGAGTATATCTTTTGGATATTGAAACAGGAATCCAAGAAGTAGTTGGAAATTTTCCTGGAATGACTTTTGCTCCAAGATTTTCTCCAGATGGAAAAAAAGTTATTATGAGTTTTGCTAAAGATGGTAACTCAGATATATATTCTATGGATTTAGAAACCAGGGTAGTTGAGAAAATAACCGAACATTCAGCAATTGACACATCACCTTCTTACTCTCCAGATGGCAAATATATTTGTTTTAATTCAGATAGAAGTGGCTTACAGCAAATTTACGTAATGAGAAGTGATGGTACAGGAGTAAAAAGAATTACTTTTGGAGACGGTCTTTATGGTACACCAGTATGGTCACCACGAGGTGATTTAATTGCATTTACAAAAGTCCGTAAAGGAAGATTTTATATTGGTGTAATGAGATCCGATGGTACTGGGGAGAGACTTCTTACAGAAAACTATTATCAAGAAGCTCCGTCATGGTCACCAAATGGAAGAGTTCTGATTTTTTATAGAGAGACGAAATCGGATAGTAAAGGCAAAGGTTTCTCAGCTAAATTATGGTCAATTGACATCACCGGGTATAATGAAAGGTTGATAAAAACCAAAACCGATGCCTCTGACCCATCCTGGTCCTCTTTACTTTCAAAATAAGTGATTTTTATGTACAATTTATACTTGCAAGATTCCTTTAAATTTGGAATATTACGGCAACCTTAAATATATTTAGGAGATGAAAATGAAGTTTAATAGTGCACTAAGAAATTTTGTTTTAGTTCTATTCAGTACGTTGTTAATTTCAGCGTGTTCTACTGCAAAAAAAGCAAACGTAGATACAGTTGATGACGTTTACACAGGTACAGATACTGTTGAGTTCTTAGCAAAAGGTGTTCCTGATAGAATATTTTTTGCGACTAATAAATCAAGTTTGACTACTAAGTCGCGTGATACTTTAAGAAAGCAAGCTACTTATTTAAGAAAAAATAAGGATGTAACTGTTACCGTTGAAGGACATGCCGACGAAAGAGGAACTAGAGAATACAACTTGGCTTTAGGTGAAAGAAGAGCAAATGCTGCAAAAGATTATTTAATGACATATGGGGTTTCTGGAAAAAGAATTACCGTTATTAGTTATGGTAAAGAGAAACCAGTTAATCCGGCGTCATCACCATTAGCCTGGTCTCAAAATAGAAGATCTGTAACAATCAAAACTAACTAAGCTTTTAATATTTAAAGACCCCGTAATTCTTAATAAAATAACGGGGTCTTTTTTTTGCCACGATGTACAAATAAGAATTATTTTATGACTCGATGTAAAGCATATTATGCATTAAAGATAATTTTTGCGACTTTTCTTTTGTTAATTCTCTCAAACAATTTAAAGTCTGACGATAAAAAAGATTTAGAAGAAATAATTAAAAAAATTGAAGTTATTAATAATGATCTAAAAACTCTTGAAACCGCATTTTATAAAACCTCGGAAATAAAACCGTCATCATCAAGTGATTTAAATGAAGATATTCTTACCAGACACCTACTTAAATTAAACGAAATAGAAGAACAATTTAGAGAAATTACAAATAGATATGAGGAAATTAATTTTAAAATGGATAAATTATCTAGCAGAATTACAAAAATGCAATCAGATAATCAAATGCGATTTAATGACTTAGAAAGTACTGGTATCGCTTCAGTTAAAAAACCAGAAAAGAAAAATAAAAAAAGATTACCCGGAACAGATTTACCACAAGATCTTGGAAGAGTATCAGATAGTGATTTAAAACAAACTCAAGAAATTCAAAAAACTCAATCAGTCGAGACAGCAGGATTAGTTGTAACAGAACAAGCTACAAGAAATAAATCGTTGTTACCCAACAAACCCCCAAAGGAACAGTACGACTTCGCAGTAGGTTTTATAAAAATTGGTGATTATGAAACCGCAGAGTTTGCATTAAGAGAGTTTATTGACAAAAATAAAGATAATGATTTAGCCGGAAGCGCTCAATATTGGTATGGGGAAACATTTAGAATAAGACAACTTTATCAAGATGCGGCAGCCGCTTATTTAGATGGTTATCAAAATTATCCTAAAAGCAAAAAAGCTCCAATCAATCTATTAAAGCTTGGAACCACTCTAGTTCAGCTTGGGGAAAAAGATCAGGGTTGTCTTATGATTAATGGTGTGAAAAAAGAATATCCAAAAGCTAGTAAGTCTGTGCTACAAAAAGCTGAGTATGAAAAGAAAAAATTCAAATGCAGTAAAGCCTGAAAGTACAATATTACAAGATAATCAAATTTTTAAAATATATAACAAACTAAACCTGGTATTATTAAGAAAAAATCGAGTCAAATCTTTCGTAGTAGCTGTATCTGGAGGACCTGATAGTATGGCACTTGCTTATTTGGCAAATTTATTGGCTATTAAAAAAAAGCAAAAAGCTTTCTTCGTACTAGTTGATCACGGTATAAGAAAAAATTCTCAAAAAGAAGCTCTAAAGGTTAAAAAGCTGTTGAAACAAAAAGGAATAAATCTAAAAATTCTAAAAAACAAAACAAAAATATTAAAAAATATCCAAAAAAATGCGAGAGACGTAAGATATGAGATCTTGACCAATTTTTGCAAAAAAAACAGAATTAAATTTCTATTAACAGCGCATCATATAGATGACCAAGTAGAAACTTTTCTTATAAGACTATCTAGAGGAAGTGGGATAGAGGGCCTTTCATCTATGAGCGAAATAACAATTTTAAACAAAAAAATTAAATTGATTAGACCATTTTTAGATATAAAAAAAATTGATTTAAAAAAAGTTGCCAACAAAGCTTTTAAACAAACAATTAATGATCCAAGTAATACTAATAAAAAATTTTTAAGAACAAATATAAGAGATCTTAAAAATATTCTTGAAAAAAAAGGTCTAAACTTTGATCAAATTGTCCGCTCTATAAATAATATTTCTTCTACTAAGGAAGCTATCAATTTTTATGTCAAACAATCATTAAAGAAATTTGTGAAATTTAAAAAAAATGAAACTATTTTAGATTTAATAATGTTTAAAAAAGAGCCACAAGAGACAAAATTCAAAATTATAAATTTAATAGTAAAAAATATATCCTCATCCTACTATCCCCCAAGGTCAAGAAAAGTTCTAAACTTAATAAACCGTTTTAATGAAAAAAATTCCAAGAAGTGCACTTTAGGAGGATGTATTTTTGAAAAAAGAAAGAACCTATTGCATGTGACAAGAGAATTTTAAAAAAAAGTCAAAAAATCCCGAAAATATGGGATATTTTTGTTAAATGCTGCTTTAAAGCACTTGTTTAAAATTTTAAAATACCTATTTATTAGATATGAATTTTAGAAATTTACTTATGTGGGGCCTAATTGTCCTTTTATCAGTTGGACTGTTTAATCTTTTCAAAAACCCTAATACTGCAAACTCTGAACAGAATAAAATCGCTTTTTCAAAATTTTTAGAGGAAGTTGATAATGGTAGAGTTGTTGAGGTACAAATACAAGGAAACGATATAAATGGACTTCTATCTGATGGAAAAAAATTTAGCACCTACTCACCAAACTATCCTGGATTAGTTGAAAAACTTTCAGAAAGAAATGTAAGTATTGTAGCGTCTCCAGTTGAGGATAAAATGCCTTCGTTGCTAGGAGTTTTATTATCTTGGTTTCCAATGCTTCTTTTAATAGGTGTATGGATATTTTTTATGCGTCAAATGCAAGGTGGCAGAGGCGGAGCCATGGGTTTTGGAAGATCAAAAGCAAAACTTCTTACTGAGGCACAAGGCAAAGTAACTTTTAATGATGTCGCTGGAATTGAAGAAGCAAAAGAAGAAGTCGAAGAAATTGTTGATTTTTTAAAAGATCCAAAAAAATTTAGACGTCTAGGAGGAAAAATTCCAAAAGGTGCTCTATTAATTGGCCCTCCAGGAACTGGTAAAACTTTATTAGCTAAAGCGATAGCAGGAGAAGCTAACGTTCCATTTTTCACAATTTCCGGTTCTGACTTTGTTGAAATGTTTGTGGGCGTAGGTGCATCTAGAGTTAGAGACATGTTTGAGCAAGGAAAAAAACATGCTCCTTGCATAATTTTTATTGATGAAATTGATGCAGTTGGAAGAAGTAGAGGCGCAGGTTTAGGCGGAGGTAATGACGAGAGAGAACAAACATTAAATCAGCTATTAGTAGAAATGGATGGTTTCGATACAAATGAGGGTATAATTTTAATTGCGGCAACTAACAGACCCGATGTTCTTGATCCAGCTTTATTGAGACCAGGAAGATTCGATAGACAAGTCGTGGTCCCAAACCCAGATATTTTGGGAAGAGAAGCTATTCTTAAAGTACATGTTAAAAAAATAAACACAGGCCCAGATGTAAAATTAAGAACAATAGCAAGAGGTACTCCAGGATTTTCTGGTGCAGATTTGGCAAATTTAATTAATGAGTCGGCATTACTTGCCGCTAGAAAAAATAAAAGAGTAGTTACTATGGCGGATGTTGAAGAGGCTAAAGATAAAGTGATGATGGGTGCAGAAAGAAGATCAATGGTAATGACAGAGGAAGAGAAAAAATTAACTGCCTACCATGAAGGCGGACATGCTATTGTTGCTTTAAATGAAAAGGTTTCTGATCCAATTCATAAGGCTACTATTATACCAAGAGGCAGAGCTTTAGGTATGGTAATGAGATTGCCAGAAAGAGACCAACTATCTGTAACTAGAGAAAAAATGTATTCTGACATAGCAGTTGCTATGGGTGGAAGGATAGCCGAAGAAATAATTTTTGGATATGAAAAAATAACATCTGGGGCATCATCTGATATAGATATGGCAACAAAAATGGCAAAAAATATGGTTACAAGATATGGAATGAGCAAAGATCTAGGTACTGTTGCGTATGGAGATAATGAAGATGAGGTCTTCTTGGGAAGATCGATAACTAGACAACAAAATATGTCCGAAGAGACTGCAAGAAAAGTGGACCTCGAAGTTAAGAAAATTGTGGACGCTGGTTATGAAAGAGCAAGAAAAGTTTTAACTGAAAAAATTGATGAT
>CETB01063222.1_pt1 | contig 11336 bp, 9 predicted proteins | sample 356381 | NCBI WGS metagenome assembly CETB01 (sample SAMEA2622545, study PRJEB7988) | marine metagenome | biome: marine biome (ENVO:00000447); feature: deep chlorophyll maximum layer (ENVO:xxxxxxxx); material: "saline water (ENVO:00002010), including plankton (ENVO:xxxxxxxx)" | depth 155 m | reverse complement strand
CCCTCGTAAATGAAAAAAATATATTGTGATATAAGTGCAACTACCCCTGTGAATGAAAAAGTCATTGATTTGATGAGTTCAATTCAAGGTAATGTTTTTGGTAATCCATCTAGTGTCCATAAATATGGGCAGGAATCTCATGTTATTATTGAAAAAGCAAGAATTGAGACTGCGAAAGCCTTAAATTGCCATCAGGAAGAAATAATTTTTACAGCTTCAGGTACAGAAGCAAATAATATTGCATTAGAGGGAATCGTAGATTCTAATCATCATATCATATCTACTACCTATGAACACCCATCGGTTATGAATGTTATAAAAAACCTTGAAAAAAAGGGGGCTTCATTAACATTATTAAAGCCAACTAAAGATGGAAAAGTTGATCCTAAAATCATTGAAAATGAAATTTCTGAAAACACTAAAGTCATAACTGTAATGTTTGCAAATAATGAATTAGGTTCAATTAATAATATTAAAGAAATTTCTAAAATCACACAAAAGCATAATATTATTTTACATGTAGATGCAGTACAATGTGTAGGGAAAATTCCTATAGATTTAAATGAATTAAAAATTGATATGATGAGTTTGTCAGCTCATAAATTTTATGGACCTAAAGGAGTGGGAGCTCTCTTTATCAGAAAGGGTATAAATTTAAAAACCATCCTAAATGGTGGAGGACAAGAACTTAATTTAAGGCCTGGCACTGAGAATATAGCAGGAATTGCAGGGCTAGGTTTAGCAATATCATTAGCATATGATCATATAAAAGAAAATATATCTTATGTTAAAAAATTAGAGCAACTGTTTATTAAAGAGTTAGATAATTATAAAATTAATTATATACTGCATATTAAAGATAGGTTACCCGGAGTGTTAGCAATTGGTTTTCCAGGAATTGATGGGCAATCTCTTTTGATTAGTCTTGATTTAAAAGGTATTGCTGTATCATTTGGGTCTGCATGTTCTTCAGGCACAACTAAAGCTTCACAAATACTTTTAGATGCTGGTATTAATGAAAATTTAGCTAAAAGTACTCTTAGAATTTCATTTGGAAAAATTCATACTGAAGATGATGTTAAATACGTAGCAGAGCAATTATCAATTACTTTAAAACGTTTAGGTAAAAAAACTTATTTTGGGGATGACTTAGGATTAGATGACTTCGCATAAAAATAAAAAAAGAGTTCTTGTAGCAATGTCTGGAGGAGTAGATAGCTCAGTTGCATTAATTAAAGTGCTGGAAATGGGCTATGAAGCTATAGGTGTTACGTTAAAGCTGTGGGAAAATAGAGACAAAAAAACTAATAAAGTAATTGATAGTGATTGCAACTCATTAGATGCAGTAAATGGAGCAAAAATGGTGTGTGACCGTTTAGGTGTGCATCATTATACTCTTAATTTTATCGACTTATTTAAAAATAAAGTAGTTAAAAATTTTTCCGATGAATATTTCTCAGGCAGAACCCCAAATCCTTGCATAAGATGTAATTCTATTGTTAAATGGGAGGCTCTGATTGATCAATTAGATGTTTTTGATGCAGATATGATTGCAACCGGACACTATGCGCGAATTGTGAAAAGTAACAATAAATATAAATTATGTAAAGGCCTTGATGAAGTTAAAGATCAGTCATATATGCTTTGGCAAATTGAAAAAGATTTTTTAAAAAAGACCATTCTGCCCTTAGGTGAGTTAACAAAAAAAGAAGTTCGTGAAATTGCACTAGATTATAAATTAATTAATGCAGAAAGAAGTGAAAGTATGGACTTATGCTTTGTTGTAGATGATGATTACAGGGAATTTCTCAATGAGTTTGCGCCTGAAAAAATAAAAAATATGACTAATGGGGAAATAACAAATGAAGAAGGTGAAACCATAGGTAAACATTCTGGTTATATAAATTATACAATAGGGCAAAGAAGAGGGCTTGGTCTTTCGTTTTCTGAACCTAGGTATGTTAAAAAAATACTGCCAAACGAAAATAAAATTATCGTATCTAAAAAAGATAATCTATTATCAAATGGATGTTATCTCTCAAAAATAAACTGGATGGAAGATGTTGATTTTCCATTGAATTGCAAAGTAAGAATAAGATATAATAGTAAGGGGGCCGATGCTAAAATAATCAAAAAAAATAATACCCTATTCTGTAAATTTGATACTCCTCAATTAGCTGTAACCCCAGGTCAATCAATGGTTTTTTATAATAAAAATGCAATCATTGGAGGTGGTATTATTGAAGAATAATTTATCTGTTATTGTATTAGCTGCAGGAAAAGGCACAAGAATGTGTTCAGACATTCCAAAAGTATTAAATAAGATTAATAATAAGAGTATGATTGAGCATGTCTTAGAACAAACTTATAATCTTAAGCCTGAAAAATTATTAGTTGTTATAGGTTATGAGTATCAACAAATTAAAAAACATTTAAAGGGCCATCCATTACATTATGTGCTACAAGAAGAACAGCTAGGTACGGCGCATGCTATTATGCAGTGTCAAAAAGATTTACAAACTTTTGAGGGAAGCACTTTAATTTTATCTGGTGATGTACCATTGATTAAATCAGAAACACTACAAAAATTATATGATACACACAAGGCAGAGAAGGCTCAAGCAACTATACTCAGCGCTAAAATACAGAATCCATACGGCTATGGAAGGATAGTTAGAGCAAACGATAGTTTTATATCTATAGTTGAAGAAAAAGATGCAGATGATGTACAAAAAAATATTAAAGAAATAAATGGTGGAATATATATTTTTGATAATAGGATTCTATTTGAAAATATTAATGATATAAATAATAATAATAATCAATCAGAATATTATTTGCCTGATATTATGTCAATATTAATTAAAAAAAATTATAAAATATTAGTGCATCAAATACAAAATGAACATGAAATAAAAGGCGCAAACACAAAAGAACAACTTTTGGAGTTAGAAAAATATGCTAAGTAAAAAAAGACAAAGAAATTACAATTCGTCTATATCCTTTAAGAATAATTTCCCTATGATTCTTCTAACTTTGGTTTTGTGTGTAATTTTATACTCAATAATAGAACATCATTTTTTTAGTGATAAACCTCCTTTAAATAATAGAGAGCATAATCTAGAACAAGTAAGAAAATTTAATTTGAAAGATTTGTATAATCAAAAAAATCTAAACCATAATCAGGTGAGAATATGGATTTTAAATAATACTGATCAAACAGGCCTAGCTGGAAAAATGCGTGACTGTTTTGAAAAAGGCTATAAAATTGAAAATAAAAAAATTAAAGGGGATTATACAATATTTAGACAAGATAATTTCAAAAATAAGGATAGATATGATTTGGGGAAAATAAATGCAGATAATACCCAAGTGTTTATTCATGTTGATATTGAGCAGAATCCAAAATTCAAAACACACATTCAAGAATTTTTATCATTTACTGGTTTTAAAAGTGATATTTTACAGTATGAATATAATGAAAAATTATATCAGGAAAGAGATATTACAATTATATTAGGCAATGATTGGAACGCAAACAATAATCTTGTATACTGTAAGGAATCAATTAATTAATTATGAAATCTAAAGATATGAACAATAAAGAAATGGTAAATGAAATAGTAGAATTAATGCAGGATAAAAAAGTCTTAGATATAGTTATACTGGATGTTAAAGAATTAACATCATTAACAGATTATTTTATTTTATGCACATCTGAATCTACCCCGCAAACAAAGGCTGTAATGGATCACATTTATAAAAATATGAGAGCTCATGGTCTGCGTCCCAATAACTTAGAAGATACTAAAACTTTGGAATGGGTTGCCATGGATTACTTTAATATTATTATCCATATTTTTAATCAAGAAACAAGAGATTATTACCAATTTGAACGTTTATGGGGTGATGCTAAAATAGAGAAAATTAATGCATAAAATATTTAAAGACCATATTCAAACTGTTCTAGAAGAATTAAACTATCCAATTATAGATATTAATGTCCAAGTACCAAAAAAAATTACTCATGGGCATCTAACTACAAATGTAGCTATGATTTTAGCTAAAGACTTACAAAAAAGTCCTATTGAGTTAGCAAACAATTTAATTAAATACCTCAAAACAAACTTTTCTGAATTTTATGAAGAAGTGAATGTTGCAGGGCCAGGATTCATTAATATAAAAATGAATAAAAAAATAATTCTGGATTTAATTAGAGAGATTAAAAAACAAAACGATAATTTTGGTAAAAATAATCAAGGTCAGGGTAAAAATGCAATTGTTGAATTTGTGAGTGCAAACCCAACGGGTCCTTTAACTGTGGCTCATGGGCGAGGAGCAATCGTTGGTGATACCATATCTAGAATATTAGAGTGGAATGGATACTCAGTTGATAGAGAATATTATTTTAATAATGCTGGAAGGCAAATGCGAATATTAGGAGAATCTGTAAAAGCTAGATATCTAAATAATTGTGGTATAAAAACAAAATTCCCAGATGAAGGATATCAAGGAGAGTACATTAATGATATCGCTATATCATTTCAACAAGAATTTGATAATAAATATATCAATGAAGAAAATATTGATATATTTAAAAATTATGCAGAACAGCAAATTTTTGATGATATTAAACAAACGCTAAATACTCTTGAAATTAATTTTGATAATTATTTTAATGAAGATGATTTATATAAAAATAATAGTATTGAACAAACTGTATCAGATTTAGATAAAAAAGGATTAATCTATAAAAAAGATAATGCTACATGGTTTTCTGGGACTAAAGTTAATAGGCCAGATGATAGAGTGTTAATTAAGAGCTCTGGTGAACCAACTTATAGATTACCAGACATGGCCTATCACAGAACCAAGTTTGAAAGAAATTATGATAAGATAATTGATATTTTTGGTGCAGATCATATGGATGCATATCCAGATGTTGTAGAAGCAATGAATCAGCTTGGATATGATATTAATAAAATTGAAGTTTTGATACATCAATTTGTAACTATTACTGAAAATAATAAACCAATTAAAATGTCTACTAGAAAAGCAAATTTTACAACTTTACAGGATTTGTGTGAAGAGGTTGGTCCTGATGTAGTCAGATACTTCTTTATTATGCGAAATATAAACTCACATTTAAATTTTGAATTAGAAATTGCAAAAGATCAAACTGATGCAAACCCTATTTTTTATCTTCAATATGCACATGCAAGAATTTGTACAATTTTAAGGAAAGCATCAGATTTAAATATTAAAATTGATGATGACAAAAATATTAATATACTAGATGAAGAAATAGAAAATGATTTAATGAATTCTATGATTAATTTTCCAAATATTATCAAAAAATCTTATGATAAACTTGACCCTCAAATAATATCAAATTATTTAGAAGAATTAGCTGCAAAATTTCATAAATATTATGCAAAATTTAGAATAATAACAGAAGACAAAAAAAATACCCATTCTAGATTATTTTTAGTAGATTCTTTAAGAATTATTCTTAAAAATGGTCTTAATGTCCTAGGAATTAAAGAAAAAGAAAGAATGTAATTAATGAATATTGGTTTGGATTTAGAATTTTTTATTTTATGCTTTTCTTCTTTATTTGCTCTTATCAACCCGATTGGTAATGTCCCTATTTTTATTGCTATCACTGAAAATTATACTCAAAAAGAAAAAAACAAAATTGCACTTAAAGCCATTGTGTTTTCATTTATTGTTTTATTGATTTTTGCACAGATAGGTGATATAATATTCTCATTTTATAAAATTACACTTCCTGCATTTAGGATAGCAGGTGGAATATTATTATTTAAAATCAGTCTAGATATGGTTGAATCAAAAAGATCAAGAACTAGAACTACTCCATCTGAAATGGAAGAAGCTGAAGAAAAAGATGAGGTAGCTTATACCCCTTTGGGAATACCTCTTATTGCTGGACCTGGATCAATTGCATCAATCATGATATTATCATCGGAAACAGATAACTATATAGATAAAATAACATTATTTTCATCACTTGCTATTGTTTTAATAGCTACCTTTATAATATTTAAACTATCAAAAGTATTATCAAACTATTTTGGCAAATCCGGTCTAAGGATTATGCAAAGAATAATGGGAATGATTCTTCTTGTTATATCTATTGAATTTATTCTTACAGGTATTAAAAATACAATCATGACCTGGAGCCTTTAATGTTCAATAGATTTATAGATGCTTGGTTTAAGGTAGACTCTAGAGCTTTAGGTATTTATAGAATTCTACTTGGATGGATTTGTTTTTGGGATATTCTAAGACGCTGGAATTATATTGATATTTTTTACAGTGATTTAGGAATCAAGAGCCAATATGCTAGAACCTCATCTTTTACTATTTTCAAATATATTGGAAATGATTCTACTTTATTACATATAGTTTTTGCTATAGGAATAATATTCTCAATTCTATTATTAATTGGCTATAGAACTAAACTATCACATTTTATAGTAGGCATTATTATAATCAGTATTCATGTATCCGTTACAAAAGTAGGTAATTCCGGTGATATGTTTTTAAACTGTATCCTTGTTTGGACTTTTTTCCTTCCTCTTGGAAAATCTATAAGTGTTGATTCTTTAATTAAAAGTTTAAAAAAATATAAAGAAAATAATTTAGAAGATTTAAATAATGCTCAATTAGGATTTAATGCTCCAAAACAAATTTATTCCATTGCTTATTTTGCAATGTTATTTCAAATATCAGCGATTTATTTCTTTACTGCTCTTGATAAACATGGAGCTGACTGGACACGCGGAAAAGCATTTTATAAAATGCTACAACTTGATGGGTTTATAACTTCATTTGGATACTATATAAGAGATTATGTTACATACCCAATATCAAAATTTTTCACATATTCTGCTTTGTATTTAGAATATGCTGTTATCCTATTATTATTTATTCCTTTTTATAAACATTTTTTAAGATTATTTGCTGTAATCTCATTAACCATATTTCATCTTTCAATAAGACTAACAATGAATATAGGACTGTTTACCCAGGTTATGATTACTTCATTTGCTCTGCTTATAGATCAGAAAATTTTTGATTGGATTAAACTAAAAGCACAAAGTAAATATGCACATAATCAATTTATTTTATTCTATGACTCAGATTGTGGTTTCTGTCATTACACAGTTAGAATTATAAAAAGATTAGATGTCTTTAATAGAATTATTTTTGATCATGGATATAGTGATAGTAATGTAAAACCTAAAGAATTTGATAGTTTAGCAGATAAAACAGCAATGCTATATAATTCTCAAACAAATCAACTCTGGACCAGACACCAAGCATTTGGAAAAATATTATCTCTTCTTCCTTTCGGTTTTATGCTATCTTGGATATTTTTTATTCCATATATATCTGAATTATTTGGTTTGGTTTATGATATGATTGCTAAAAATAGAACTAAAATTAGTATTTTCTTTGGATTACCTGCATGTAATTTGCCTCCATTAGAAAATGAAATTACTACGAAAGATTATAGTCAGTCTAATTTAATTATGTTAAATGGGTTTAAGAATCATACTAAAAAAATATTAAATCTTGCATCACCTATTATATTAATAATAATGCTAAGCGCTGCATTTAACTCAGCTTTAGTAGAAAATCCTGGAGTACAATCATTTTTAATTAGAAATAAATTGATAGAACAAAGAAAAGTTGCTGATAAAACTAGAAAGAGCTCTATAAATAAGTCAGGTAATTACTTCAATTGGAATGATAATAAAATGTTAGAAAAGGTATCACGTTTTCCTAGAATGATACAGATGTGGAAAATGTTTTCCCCTAATGTTTTATCAAGAGATAATATTATAGTGGTAGAAGCTTTTTTAGATAATGGTAGCACGATTAATCCATTCACAGGTGAAAAGCCTGTTTTAGACAGTACTGATTTTAGTCTTGTTATGGATAATAAAAGTCAACTATGGCGAAAATATTTTGAAAATTTTAGAAAATTTGACGCAACATATAAAGGTAAAAATACTTTTAAGCAATGGGTAATGAATCCTGATAATGATTATTTGAAAAAGAATCTAAATGGGCATCAAATTGATTCTATTAAAATTTGGAAAATTAGTCAATCCTCACCAATGATATTGATTAATAGAGACGGTAGCTTTAAGGGAATCAAACCTCCAAAAGCAGTTAAGCAAGAATGCTTAAGCCATAAACAGCATCCATATAAAAGAAATAGCAAATCAGGTAATAAAGAAAAACCAATAAATAGCCTACAAGAATATTTAGATAAAATTAGAGTAAAAAAATAATTACATTACAATTGAATTTATAAAATATGCAAAACTATATGATGATGGTATTATTACTGAAGAAGAGTTTAAAATTAAAAAGAAGGAATTACTAGGACTCTAATTTTAAATAGAATTAATTGCTGTGTCTAAATCGTTAATCAAATCATCTATATGCTCAATACCTATAGATAATCTTATTAAACCATCAGTTATACCAAGCTTTCTTCTCACCTTAACTGGTATTGAAGCATGCGTCATAGTAGCTGGGTGGCAAACTAAACTTTCAACCCCCCCTAAACTCTCAGCTAATGTGAAAATATTTAAATTTTTAACAAATTTTCTAGCTTTTGAAAGAGAACCTAAATCAATACTAATCATACCACCAAATACAACTTCATTATTTGGATTTAATTGCTGTTTTTTTGCTACTTCATGGTTTGGATGTTCTAATAGCCCTGGATAATAAATTGATTTTATTTTACTATTTTTTTGAAGAAATTGTGAAATTTCATATGCATTGTAATTATGACGATCCATTCTAACATGTAATGTTTTTAATGAACGCTGCACAATCCAACAATCAAATGGAGAAGGCACAGCTCCAACAGACATTTGAATAAATTTTAACTTATCTATTATACTCTTCTTCTTAGCAACCAAAATACCTCCAATTACATCACTATGACCATTTAGATACTTTGTAATACTATGCATCACAATATCTGCTCCTAGAGTTAAGGGCCTTTGGTTATATGGAGACATAAATGTATTATCAACAACTAAAATACAATTTGATTTTTTACATATTTTTGAAATCTCTTTAATATCACAGATTTCCATCATTGGATTTGTTGGAGTCTCTATGTAAACCATTTTGGTATTTTTATTAATTGTTTTTTTAATATTACTTATATTTGTCGTATCTACCCAATGTGATTTAATAGAAAAATTTTTATAAATTTTTTGCATTATTCTATAAGTTCCACCGTATACATTTCTGGTAAAAATTACTTCATCACCAGAAGACAATAAATGAATCACAGCTGAAATAGCGGCCATACCAGAACTAAATGCAATAGCTTCTTTACCTTCTTCTAAAGAAGCAATATTGTTTTCTAAATTTGTTCTAGTAGGATTTCCTGCCCTAGAATAATCATACTCGTATTCACCAAATTCTTGTTGCTTAAAAGTTGATGTTAAATGAATTGGCAATGAAACCGACCCATATAATTTTTCAGGTTCTTGACCTACATGAATTGCTTTAGTATTAAATTTTTTATTTTTTTTACTCAATTATATTCCATCCTTGATTTAATAAAGTTTCAGCTTTTTTAAATTTTATAATTTTTGTTTCGGTTCCATTTGAAATTTTAATTTTATCGTTACGTCCATATTTTTTTTGCCCAGCTGGAACTGATGGTATATTTTTTTTAGGTTGAGGTACTGCTTGATTTTGAACCTGAGGAATACCAGCAATCTTATTATGTGATAGCTGCATATTTTTTGGTATACTACTATCAATAATGATTTTTGATTCATCAACTTTTGTAAGATTAGTTCTGAAAAGAGTTTTTAAAATTTCTTTATTAATAGCAAACATCATTTCCTCAAATAAAATATAGCCTTCTTTTTTATATTCAATTAAAGGATTTTTTTGGCCATATGCACGTAGATTAATACCTTCCCTCATTTGATCCATAGCATTTAAATGCTCTTTCCATTTTTTATCTATTTCTCGCAATGAAACAAATTTTATAAAATGATTAAATATTTTGTCTCCAATATCATCCTGCTTATAATTAATAATCTGAAGCATATTTTCTTGTATGGTTTCTTTAGCTAATGCTGCATTTGAAACATTTTTAATTTCACTACTTATATCAATTGATACTGATTCTAACAATTCATCATTTAAACCTTCAATATCCCAATTGCCAACAGAATTAGAATTATTTCCAAAATTAGAAATACAATCATCAATAAACTCATCCATAATTTGATTTATTTCATCCATAATTTCAGAATCATCTAAGAAATAATTTCTCCTTCCATATATAATTTCTCTTTGTCTATTCATCACCATATCATATTCAAGGACATGTTTTCTAATACTAAAATTCCGTGTTTCTAATTTTTGTTGTGCTCTTTGAACCGATTTAGTAACCATAGAATGAGTGATAACTTCACCTTCTTCAATACCTAATTTATCCATCACATTTGCTATTCTGTCTGATCCAAAAATTCTCATCAAATCATCTTCTAAGCTAAGATAAAAAATTGTTTCTCCAGCATCACCCTGTCTACCAGAACGACCTCTAAGCTGTAAATCTATTCTCCTTGATTCATGTCTTCCTGTTCCAAGAATAAACAAGCCTCCCAATTCTTTTACTCCATCTCCTAGTTTAATATCTGTACCTCGTCCTGCCATATTCGTAGCAATAGTAATAGCGCCTTTTTGGCCCGCTCTAGAAACTATATCAGCCTCTCTTTGATGTTGTTTTGCATTTAAAACATTATGAGAAACTTTAGAATTTTTTAACATTTTTGATAAAATTTCTGATTCTTCTACAGATGTTGTACCTACAAGAACAGGCTGTCCTTTCTGACATAAATCTCTTACTTTATTAACAATAGCATCATATTTCTCTTTTTTAGATCGAAAAATATAGTCATTATGGTCTTGTCTTTGTATTGGTATATTGGTTGGAATCTCTACAACATCTAATTTATAAATTTCCATAAATTCTTGTGATTCTGTCATTGCAGTACCTGTCATGCCAGACAGTTTCTTATACAATCTAAAATAATTTTGTATAGTAATTGTGGCATGTGTTTGACTCTCTCTTCCTACAACAACATTTTCTTTGATTTCAATTGCTTCATGCAATCCATCTGAATATCTTCTTCCATGTAAGACTCTTCCAGTATGCTCATCAACAATCTGTACTTTGCCTTGTTGCACAATATATTCATTATCCTTTTCATACAAACAAAAAGCCTGTAATAATTTATTTATAATATGAATTC
>CETB01018480.1_pt1 | contig 11355 bp, 10 predicted proteins | sample 356381 | NCBI WGS metagenome assembly CETB01 (sample SAMEA2622545, study PRJEB7988) | marine metagenome | biome: marine biome (ENVO:00000447); feature: deep chlorophyll maximum layer (ENVO:xxxxxxxx); material: "saline water (ENVO:00002010), including plankton (ENVO:xxxxxxxx)" | depth 155 m | reverse complement strand
ATAGCGGAGGTTAAGATAGGATCTTCGGAATAACATTCAAAGTGTCTTCCGCCTAAAGGATGGCGATGTAGGTTAATCGTGGGAGCTAGTAAGACATCAACGTCTTTAAAAAGGGCTTCTTCAGCCGTGGCAACCCCAATTTCTTTAACCAATTCTTCATTCCAAGTAGCTCCTAAGAGAATTGGACTAGGAAAACAAGCAGATGTTTGAGGCGAATTAGAATCTCCTCTCACTCCGTTGGGGCCATCAGACATCTTAATTTTTGGAATTCCCAGTCTTTTAATATCCTTCGAATACCAATTATCAAAACCAGATAATAGGGATACTTTCTCTTCAATAGTCAGTTTTTTAATAAGCCTTTTTAAGTTCATTTTTTTCTTTAGGAGTATACTTATAAATTAGAAAATATGAGAACTGCTTTACTATTAGTTTTATTTTTTTACATCACAATTTCTATCTATCAAATATCTGCTGTGGCCGATGCTCTTCAGTTACTTCTTATGATTGAAAATACTTTCCTAGAGGGAGTTGTTTTTATAATTTCACTATTCTTAACTTTCACTCCTTTATTAGGACCTGTTTTAGGAATTATTGGGGCTGTTTTTGTTTGGAAATGGAATATACTTTTTGCATCCTTATTGTTCTTTTGGCCTTATTTATTGGGCCTTATATTTTTCTTCTTTAAATCGAAAGCAAAAACCGAGTCTCGCCTTGACTCATCAGATATTGAAGATGCTGAGATTTTGGACGAAGTAAGCAAAGATTCTTAGGATGAACCTGGAGCTGGCGATAGGAGTCGAACCTACGACCGCCTGATTACAAATCAGGAGCTCTACCAACTGAGCTACGCCAGCTCGAGAAAAATGATTATATATTTATTTTTTAAATTTAACAGAAACTTCACCAGAACCAATTTTCATTTGCTTGCTAATAAAATTTATATTCAGAGTGCCATCTTCATTTACATCTCCAGCAACTCCTGGTTCATCAGAAATATTTTCTGAGAAAATTTGTTTTCCATAAAGAAAGTTCAATTTATTAAAACTGTCTACGAAGTAATTAAAACCTTCAGCTTCAAATTTCGGTATAAAGCTCTGCAGATTATTCACTATTTCAATTATGAGGTTGTTTCTATCAATGTTAAGTTTTGGCTTTTCTATAGTAAGAGAGGTCCATTCTCTATCTATATCGTCGTTTAATTTCATCTTGATATTTAGGCCAATACCTACCACCACTAAAAGCCTAGAATTAACTTCTTTTGTCTCAACTAAAATACCGCCAACCTTCTTTCCATTGAGGAAAATATCGTTTGGCCACTTAAGCTTACTTTCAAATCCATAAGAATTAAGAACTTCAGCCAGGCTTATACCAACTACAAGACTAAAAGAACTGAAATCTTTTAATTTCAAAGAAGTTATAAAAGATAACGAAAGATAAATATTTTCATATTTCGGGCTTTCCCACCTCTTTGATCCTCTACCTCGGCCTTTTGTCTGGCTTTCTGCCGTACAAATACAAATCCCATCTCCTGAATAATTATTTAATAGATAAGTATTAGTAGAGTCTATTTCCTCAAAAATAAATAAATTAGGTGAAAAACCTTTATATTTTTCTAAAAAAGGTAAGATTTTTGCTTGTTTAAGTTTGTTTTGATTGACATCTTTCATTGCTACTCAGAGAATACACCACTCGATAGGAGGGGTTGGGGAGCGGTCAAACCCAGCTGACTGTAAATCAGCCGCTTCGGCTTCGCAGGTTCGAATCCTGCCCCCTCCACCAGAAAGTGTTGCAATTATAAGAAAAAATGAGTATAAAGCCGGTCGGAGCAACGGGTTTAGAAGGTATAGATATTTTTTTATTTCCTTTTTCATTCGTCTCCTGATTTATTAAAGGATTTGCTCATATAGCTCAGTCGGTAGAGCACTTCCTTGGTAAGGAAGAGGTCACCGGTTCAAATCCGGTTATGAGCTCCACTTATAGTTTAAAATATTTTTTTTAGAGAGGAAAAATAAATGTCAAAAGAAAAATTCGAAAGAACGAAACCGCATTTAAATGTTGGCACAATTGGCCATGTGGATCATGGCAAAACTACCTTAACTGCTGCACTAACTAAGATATGTGCAGAAGTTCAAGGATCAGGAGAAGCAGTTCCGTTTGATGGAATAGACAATGCCCCTGAAGAAAAAGAGAGAGGAATAACAATTGCCACATCTCACGTTGAGTACGATTCAAATGCGAGACATTACGCCCATGTAGATTGTCCTGGGCATGCTGACTATATCAAAAACATGATAACAGGAGCTGCTCAAATGGATGGAGCTATCCTTGTTGTTAACTGTGCTGATGGTCCTATGCCACAAACTAGAGAACATATTTTATTAGCTAGGCAGGTTGGAGTACCTTACATAGTAGTTTATTTAAATAAAGCAGATCAAGTAGATGATGCTGAATTAATAGAACTTGTCGAGGTTGAAGTAAGAGATCTTCTTAATGAATATGAATTTCCAGGAGACGATACTCCTATAATTATTGGCTCCGCTCTTAAAGCTCTTGAGGGAGATGATTCTGAACATGGTAAAGAATCTATTGTTAAGTTGGTTGAGGCTCTGGATACTTATATTCCTGAACCTCAGAGAGAAACAGATAAACCATTCTTAATGCCAATTGAAGATATCTTCTCAATTCAAGGTAGAGGTACTGTCGTTACAGGAAGAATAGAAAGAGGAATGGTCTCGGTGAATGATGAAATGGAAATTGTTGGTATCAAAGATACAGAAAAAACAGTTTGTACCGGAGTCGAGATGTTCAGAAAACTTCTTGATGAAGGTAGAGCAGGAGAGAACGTTGGAGTTCTTTTAAGAGGAACAAAAAGAGAAGATGTAGAAAGAGGTCAAGTTTTATCAGCACCTGGATCTATAACTCCTCATACTAAATTTGAAGCTCAAGTATACGTCCTAAGCAAAGAGGAAGGTGGAAGACACACTCCTTTCTTTAAAGGATACAGACCACAATTTTACGTTAGGACCACTGATGTTACTGGAGAAGTAACTCTTCCGGATGGAGTAGAGATGGTAATGCCTGGAGATGACATTGCAGTAACTGTAGAGTTAATTTCGCCTGTTGCAATGGAAGATGGTATGAAGTTTGCAATCCGAGAAGGCGGAAGAACAGTTGGAGCTGGAGTAGTTTCTAAAATAATTCAATAGGCCAGTAGCTCAATTGGTAGAGCGGCGGTCTCCAAAACCGCAGGTTGGGGGTTCAATTCCCTCCTGGCCTGCCAAGAGGTCTGCTCGATACCATCTGAGATAGGTTTATGTGGTGAAATATGATTTTAAGTAAGGGTCTTTGGTTATTAGGTTTATCTGTTATAGCTCTCGCTGTGTGGGGTAATTCTTACTATAATGACATTGGTCTTTTATACAGAGTAATAGGCGTTATAGTTTTATTCTTAATAGGCCTGTCTATAATTAGATTTACTCATTTTGGTTCTTCAGCCTTCAAAACAATTATTGATTCAGCTATAGAAATTAGAAAAGTAGTTTGGCCCAATAGAACTGAAACCACACAGACTACTTTAATTGTTCTTGCAGCTGTAATAATTGCTGCATTGATTTTATGGGGATTAGATTCCCTTTTTTCTTATTTAATGAGTTTAATTTTGGGTTAAAAAAATGGCTAAAGCTTGGTACATAATCAATTCCTACTCTAATTATGAGAATAAAGCTAAAGAACAATTATTAGAAAAGATAAAATTAGAGGGCATGGAAGAATATTTTGGAAGAATAGAGATACCACTTCATGAGATTGTTGAGCTAAAAGGGGGTAAAGAAAAAATTACTGAAAAAAAATTCTTTCCGGGATATATCCTAGTCGAAATGGAAATGAATGACGAGACTTGGCATCTGGTAAAGGAGACTCCTAGAGTTTTGGGATTCATTGGTGGTTCCAAAAACAATCCAAAACCAATAACGGACGCAGAAGCCTCAAAAATTTTAAATCAAATGGAACATGGTCTAGATGAGCCATCTCAATCTACAGTCTATGAGCCAGGGGAAATGATCAGGGTTATTGATGGGCCGTTTAATGATTTTAGTGGTGTCGTAGAAGAAGTAGATAACCAAAAAAATAAAGTAAAGGTTGCAGTGATGATATTTGGAAGATCAACTCCTGTAGAACTTGATTTTTCACAAATTGAAAGGGGCTAAGGATATGGCACAAGATAAAAAAATTATGACTTACATTAAACTTCAAGTACCTGCAGGAGCAGCTTCCCCAAGTCCTCCCGTAGGACCTGCTTTAGGTCAACATGGAGTTAACTTAATGGATTTTTGTAATGCTTTTAATTCTAAAACAAAAGATTTAGAAAAAAATATACCTGTTCCTGTTGTCATAACTGTTTTTGAAGATAGAAGCTTTGATTTTATAGTCAAAACCACGCCAGCAAGCATTTTACTAAAAAAAGCTGCTGGATTATCAAAAGGTAGTGCTACCCCAAACTCTGAAAAAGTAGGAAAAGTAACAAGAAAACAACTAGAAGAAATTGCTCAAGCAAAAATGAAGGACTTAAACGCAACAGATATGGACCAAGCAGTTAAAATAATCGAAGGTAGTGCGAGGAGTATGGGAATAGAGGTTGATTCATGAACGATCAAAAAAGCAAATTGAATCTTTCCGATGCTTTTAATTTTCTCAATGAAAATGCATCGAAGAAGTTTATTGAATCTTTAGACGTTGCTATCAATCTCGGAATTGATACAAGTAAGTCAGATCAAAACGTAAGAGGCGCTTCAAACCTTCCTCACGGAAATGGTAAGACCTTTAAGGTTGCTGTTTTTGCAGAAGGAGAAGAGGCACAGCAAGCAAAAGAGGCTGGAGCTGATAAAGTTGGAATGGAAGATTTAGCTGAAGATATGAAAGCTGGTAATACAAACTATGACGTTATTATCGCAACACCAGATACAATGAAAGTAGTTTCTCCGCTTGGACAAGTCTTGGGTCCCAAAGGACTAATGCCAAATCCAAAATCAGAAACTGTAACTAAAGACATACCAAACGCGGTCAAAAATTCTAAGTCAGGACAAATTAGGTATAAATCAGATAAACAGGGTATAATCCACGCCCGTATTGGACAGATAGGATATACAGAAGAGCAATTGAAAGATAATTTACAAGCTTTTTTAGCAGACGTTAAAAAGGCTAAACCGCCTTCCTCAAAAGGTGTTTATATTTCTAAAGTGACTTTATCTTCTACTATGGGTAAGGGCATTGAATTAGATTTATCACAACTAAATTTTTAACAGAAGTGAGAAATAAAAATATAAAAAATAGAATTTTAAGCTGTTGTAACTCTGTTGCAACTGTCTTAGACCGTAGGAGCCTCATAGGCTTAATTCTTCCTACGCAGATAGTTTCTAGCTCAGTCTTTTTTGAGCCTAGAGATAAAGGTCCCTTTTTGTTTTCAGCAAGGAGGGTTAATTAAAAATGTCACGACTTGATACCAAGAAAGTTTTGGTGGAAGATCTCAATAAATTGGCACAAGATGCATTCTCAGTAATTGCAGTTAATTATCGAGGAACAAATGTTCCAGAGCTAACTCAATTAAGGAAAGACGCAAAAGATCAATCAGTCCAACTTAAGGTAATTAAAAATACCCTAGCTCGAAGAGCTTTGGAAAATACTAAATTTGATTCCCTTAATAATGTTCTGACTGGCCCTACACTTTTAGCGTTCTCAATGAATGATTTTCAAAGTGCAGCTAAGATTGTTAGAGATTTTGCAAAAAAGGAAGAAACTTTTGAAGTTAAGGGTTTATCGATAGGAGAGGGTTTTATAGATCCTGCCGAGCTACAAGCTTTGGCCTCGTTACCTTCTAAAGAAGAAGCTATTTCGATGCTTCTTGGATTGCTTAATGCTCCTATACAAAAACTGACTAGCTCATTTAATGAAATTCCATCTAAAGTGGTTCGAACATTTAATGCTGTTAGTCAAATTAAATCTTAAAAATCAAGTTTAACGGAGAAAAATAATGGCTATATCTAAAGAAGAAATCCTAGAAGCGATATCAGAAATGAGCGTGATGGATGTTGTTGATTTAGTGAAACAAATGGAAGAAAAATTTGGAGTTTCTGCCGCTGCGCCTGTTGCCGCTGCAGCACCTGCTGCTTCTGGAGAGGCTGCTGAAGCTGCTGAAGAAAAAAGTGAATTTGAAATTTTTCTTGCTGACGTTGGCGAAAAGAAAATCGATGTCATCAAAGTTGTCAGAGCAATTACAGGCTTAGGTCTTAAAGAGGCAAAAGCTATTGTAGATGGCGCTCCTTCATCGGTTAAAGAGGGCGCTAACAAAGAAGAAGCTGAACAAGCTAAATCTCAACTTGAAGAAGCTGGAGCTAAAGTAGAACTTAAATAATTATATAGTTAATGGCAAGAACATATACTTTTGCAGAAAAAAAGAGAATAAGAAAAAGTTTTGAAAAGATTTCTAGTGTGATGTCTTTACCTGACATCCTAGAAATTCAAACAGACTCTTATGAGAGTTTTCTTCAAAATATATCTGATCCTTCTAAAAGAAAAAACGAAGGATTAGAAGCTGTATTTCAATCTATATTTCCAATTGTAAGTGTTTCACAAAATGCTCGTATAGAATATTTAGGATATAGATTAGAAGAACCTGAATTCGATGTTCAAGAATGCTTACCACGTTCTAAGTCCTACGAATCTGCTCTTCACATAAGATGCAGAATCATCTTTATTGATAAAGCAACTGGAGAAGAAAACTTAAAAGAAGCCCAAGATCAAGATGTCTATATGGGAACAATTCCCTTAATGACAGATCATGGAACATTCATTATTAATGGCACTGAAAGGGTTGTGGTATCTCAATTACATAGATCTCCAGGGCTTATTTTTAAACATGATAATGGAAAAAAGCACTCTTCGGGAAAACTCCTCTACGAATCTAGAGTTATTCCTTATAGAGGTTCGTGGTTAGATTTTGAATTTGATCATAAAGATTTACTTTTTATTAGAATTGATAGAAGAAGGAAGCTATTAGCAACGATTCTTTTTAAAGCCTTAGGAATGAGCCCTCAAGAAATATTAGATAATTTTTTTGATAAAGAAACTTATATAAATAAATCAGGTAAATTTTCCCTTAAAATAATTGATCCAAGAAGGCTTGTAGGAAAAGTAGCTCCTAATGATATTAAAGATAATGATAATGAACTTATCATTGAAGCTGGAAAAAGGATAACTGCAAGACACATTAGGAAAATGAGCAAAATAAAGTTCATAGACGTTCCTAAGGAAAGTTTGTATAACCAAACACTAGCAGAGGACATTAAAACTTTTAATGAGTCTACTAAGGAAGAAGAGATTTTGATTCCTTGTAATACTCTCCTCGACGAAGAAATTCTAGATAGGATAGAAGAGCTCAAACTCAAAGAGATAAATGTCCTATATATAAATGAACTTGAATCAGGTTCTTATATTTCCGACACACTGAGATCCGATACTACATCTACTTCTCTTGAGGCTTTAGCAGAAATTTACAGAATGATGAGGCCCGGAGAACCACCAACCAAAGAGGCTGCAGAAACTTTATTTACTAATCTCTTTTTTAATGAGGACAAATATGACTTGTCTGAAGTAGGTAGGATGAAATTTAATAAAAGACTTGGAAAAGAAAATTTAGAGGGACCTAGAATATTACAGAATGAGGATCTTATAAATGTAGCCAAAACCTTAGTTGATATTAGAGATGGAAAACAAAGTTATGATGATGAGGATCACCTTGGAAATAGAAGAGTTAGATCTGTAGGAGAAATGGTAGCAAACCAAGTAAGAGTAGGTTTGCTGAGGGTAGAAAGAGCTGTGAGAGAAAGATTAAATATAGCTGAAGCTGAAGAATTAGGACCTGCAGATCTTATAAATGCAAAACCCGTTACAGCAGCAATTAATGAATTCTTTGGTTCTAGTCAGCTTTCTCAATTCATGGATCAAAATAATCCTTTATCCGAAGTAACGCACAAAAGAAGAGTCTCAGCTCTAGGTCCAGGTGGACTTACAAGAGAAAGGGCCGGGTTCGAAGTTAGAGACGTTCATCCATCGCATTATGGAAGAGTTTGTCCAATTGAAACTCCTGAAGGCCCTAACATAGGCCTAATCAACTCTCTATCTGTCTATGCCAGAGTTAATAATTTTGGTTTTATAGAAACACCTTACAGAGAGGTAAAAAATGGAAAAGTAACTGAAGATATAAAATACATTTCCCCTATTGAGGAAGGAGACTATGTTATTGCTCAAGCAAGTGCTCCCTTAGACAGTAAAAATAAATTTATAGAAGAATTAGTGCCTGTAAGATTTAAAAATGAGTTTGAGTTAATGCAGCCAGAAAGGGTAGACCTTATGGATGTATCTCCACAACAAGTAGTTTCTATAGCGGCAGCCCTAATACCTTTTTTAGAACATGATGATGCAAATAGAGCATTAATGGGATCTAATATGCAGCGACAAGCAGTACCGACATTGTCTACTGAAGCCCCGCTTGTTGGAACAGGTATGGAAAGGCTTGTAGCCCAATATTCTGGAGACTGTATTATTGCTAAAAATTCGGGCATTGTAGAGAAAGTAGATTCAGGAAGAATTGTAGTGAGAAAGAACCTCAAGGAAATCTCTTCAAATGATTCAGCTGTGGATATTTATAATTTAATTAAATACACTCGCTCAAATCAGAATACTTGCATCAATCAGAGACCTATCGTAAACGAAGGAGACAAAGTGTCTGCTGGAGACATCCTTGCTGATGGATCTTCTATTGATTTAGGAGAACTAGCATTAGGTCAAAATATAAAAGTAGCTTTTATGGCTTGGCATGGCTATAACTTTGAGGATTCCATTCTTATTTCAGATAGATTGGTAAAAGAGGATAAGTTAACAAGTGTTCATATTATTGAAGAAACATGTACAGCAAGAGATACTAAACTTGGGCCAGATGAAATTACTGCAGATATTCCTAATGTTGGGGAATCCGCTTTATCAAAGTTAGATGAGTGTGGAATTGTGCATATTGGAGCCGAAGTAAATGCAGGAGATATATTAGTAGGAAAAGTAACTCCAAAAGGAGAAACTCAACTTTCTCCAGAGGAAAAACTTCTAAGAGCCATATTTGGGGAGAAGGCATCTGATGTAAAAGATACTTCCCTTAGGGTAAAAGCTGGACAGGATGGCACAGTAATAGATGTCCAAGTCTTCACTAGAGAGGGTCTCGAGAAAAATTCCCGTGCTCAAGTTATCGAGTCAGTTTCTCTAGCTGAAATACAAAAAGATATAGATCAAGAGTTAAGTATAGTTACAAATGCAACTACAAATTCTTTATTCTCATCTTTAGAAGGAAAAAAAGTAATAAGCGGAAGAGGCATATCTAAAGGAGAAACCTTATCAAAAGAATTCCTATCTGATTTACCATCTTCGGAATGGTTTAAATTACGAATGCAAAAAGATGATTTAAACGACCTAATAAAAGAAGCAAAAGATAATCTAAAGTCATATGAAAACACTTTAAAAGAAAAGTTTGAGATAAAGAAAAGAAAGATTCTTTCGGGAGACGATTTAGCACCTGGGGTTCAGCAAACCGTTAAAGTTTACTTGGCTGTTAAAAGAAAAATACAACCCGGAGATAAACTTGCAGGCCGTCACGGAAATAAAGGGGTTATATCAGTAATCATGCCTGTTGAAGACATGCCTTATGACGAAAACGGAGAACCTGTTGATATTGTGCTTAATCCTTTAGGAGTGCCATCTAGAATGAATGTTGGGCAACTATTAGAGGTTCATCTAGGTTGGGCTTCCAAAGAATTAGGTAAAAAAATAGGAAACCTGATTGAAAACACTAAGAATAATTCTGAATTAAAATCCTTTGTAAATAAAATCTATTCTTCCTCAGGAAAAAAAGAGGACCTAGAAAAGCTAAGTGAGAAAGAATTTAAAGAGCTATGCGAAAACCTCAAATATGGTGTCCCTATGGCTACTCCAGTATTTGATGGAGCTGCAGAAGAGGAGATAAAAAAAATGCTTGAATTAGCAGAATTACCAATCTCAGGACAAGCACAACTTTATGACGGAAGAACAGGAGACGCATTTGATAGATTAGTGACCATTGGGTATATGTATATCCTCAAATTGAATCACTTAATTGAGGATAAAATGCATGCAAGATCTACAGGCTCATACAGTTTAGTCACTCAGCAACCGTTGGGAGGTAAAGCACAGTTTGGAGGTCAAAGATTAGGTGAAATGGAGGTTTGGGCTCTAGAGGCATATGGCGCTGCAAATACACTCCAAGAAATGTTAACAGTTAAATCTGATGACGTGCCTGGAAGAACGAAGGTTTATAAGAATATTGTTGACGGTAACTATGAGATGGAAGCTGGAATTCCTGAGTCATATAACGTTCTTACAAAAGAAGTAAGGTCTTTAGGGATAGATATTGATTTTGATGAGGTGGATTAATTAGATGAAGGATTTATTAAAGTTATTCAAACAAGATGATCAAAATGATTTCAATGCTATCAAGGCAGGGCTGGCTTCAGGTCAGCAGATCAGATCGTGGTCTTTCGGAGAGGTAAAAAAACCAGAAACAATAAACTATAGAACTTTCAAGCCTGAAAGAGATGGTTTATTTTGTGCAAAAATCTTTGGCCCCGTCAAAGACTATGAATGTATATGCGGGAAATACAAGCGTATGAAGCATAGAGGTGTAGTTTGTGAAAAGTGCGGTGTTGAAGTTACTTTAGCAAAAGTTAGAAGAGAGAGAATGGGGCATATTGAATTAGCAGCTCCTGTTGCTCATATTTGGTTTTTAAAATCATTGCCCTCAAGAATATCATTACTTCTAGACAAGACGTTAAGAGAAGTTGAAAGAATTCTTTATTTTGAGTCTTTTGTAGTCACTGATCCAGGTATGACTGATTTAGATAAAGGTCAAATTTTGGATGAGGAGGAGTATTTTGAGAAACTTGAAGAATTTGGAGAAGAGTTTTCTGCCGGTATGGGAGCAGAGTCAGTAAAAATTCTTCTCTCCGAGATGAATCTTGAACAAGAAGTAATCGAAGTTGAAGAGCAAATAGCTTCTACAAATAGCGAAGCGAAAAAAAAGAAACTAGCCAAGCGTCTAAGAATACTCAAAGCATTTATAAATTCTAATAATAAACCAGAGTGGATGATATTAGATGTTTTGCCTGTTTTACCTCCTGACCTTAGGCCTCTTGTTCCTCTTGAAGGTGGAAGATTCGCTACTTCAGATTTAAATGATTTATATAGAAGGGTAATTAATCGAAATAATAGATTAAAAAGATTAAT
>CETB01072556.1_pt1 | contig 11380 bp, 12 predicted proteins | sample 356381 | NCBI WGS metagenome assembly CETB01 (sample SAMEA2622545, study PRJEB7988) | marine metagenome | biome: marine biome (ENVO:00000447); feature: deep chlorophyll maximum layer (ENVO:xxxxxxxx); material: "saline water (ENVO:00002010), including plankton (ENVO:xxxxxxxx)" | depth 155 m | reverse complement strand
CCCGCGCCAGTTACTAGTACTTTTTTCCCTTTTAAGCGCATATTTAATCTCCCGCTCGTTGCACAATCATATTACTAATTACTACAAATTTCTTGAATTCAATTGTAAATTAGAACTATCTTACTCGATTGTCATGGTATATGTTCCTTGGGATAAACAATTTTCTAAACAGCTTGGATTTGCTTCAATACCAGACTACTTGCAATTCGTAAAAAGCTAAAAATCAAAAGTACTAGAATATGGCTATATTACCAATTATCGTTGCTCCAGATCCTCGCCTAAAGGGCAAAAGCGCCCCTATTGATGTGGTATCAAAGGATATTATTAAACTAATGGATGATATGTTGGAGACGATGTATGCTGCTCCAGGTATAGGGCTAGCAGCTCCCCAAGTTGGGGTTCAAAAGCGAGTAATAGTTGTTGATGTATCTATGGGGGAAGAAGATCCAAACCCTTTTCAAATGATTAATCCAGAAATAGTTTGGCTTTCAGACACGCTTTTCTCTTATGAAGAAGGCTGTTTATCTTTGCCGGAGCAATTTGCCGACGTTCAGAGACCAGATAAGGCAAAGATAAGATATAAGGATAAATCAGGGCAAGAAACATTAATTGATGTAGAGGGCTTATTATCAGTTTGCGTCCAACATGAGATAGATCATTTAGATGGTATCCTATTTGTGGATCACATATCAAAAATAAAGAAAAACGTTATCATGAGAAAACTGAAGAAATTCAAAAAATCATCACAAAACAATGCCTGACAATATAGTCTCAGTTCAAGGAAAACTTAGAATAGTTTTTATGGGAACACCAAAATTTGCACTTCAAATTTTGGAAGCGGTAATAAGAGAAGGGCATAATATTCAAGCAGTATATTCTCAACCATCGAGGTCTTCTGGCAGGGGAAAAAAAGTAAAGCAAACTATAATTGGGGATTTTGCTCTGAAAAACGGGTTTAAGCTGATTACGCCCAAAACTCTCAAAGATGCAGTCGTTGCTGAGGAGATTGCAATAATAGATCCAGAGGTAATAATTGTCGCGGCTTATGGATTGATTTTACCGAGGGCCATATTAGAAATTCCTCGATTTGGTTGTTTAAATGTTCACGCGTCACTTTTACCTAGATGGAGGGGCGCTGCCCCCGTTCAAAGAGCCATATTGGCTGGGGATGTGGAAACTGGCGTAACTATAATGAAGATGGAGGAAGGTCTTGATACTGGGCCGATACTTATGGAAGAGAGTATATCAATTAGTGATAGAGAGACTAGTGGTAGTCTCGAACAAAGATTAGGTCAGATAGGCGGTAAGTTAATAACTAAAACCCTATCAAATATTGAAGAGACAACCATAGCTTCCCGCCCTCAACCTCAAGTTGGGATCACATATGCGGAAAAAATTGAAAAAAGTGAAGGGCAAGTGGACTGGGCTCTCTCAGCAGAGGAATTAGATCGCAAAATCCGAGCTTTTCAACCAAGCCCCGGAGCTTGGTTCATTTTTAATGGTGAGAGAATTAAAATACTTGATGCAATAGCTGTTGCAGGCTCTTCATCACCGGGTAGGTTGGTCGAAGGGCTTGTTGTTGGGTGCGGTAAGGGACTTCTAGATATTAAGGTGGTTCAAAGACAAGGCAAAAAGCCTATGTCCGCAACCGACTTCTTAAATGGGTTTAGAATTTCCCCTGGTACCGTCTTTAACTGAGTTTTGTCATGTCTAGATATAGGGCAACACTAGAATATTTTGGAAAGCCATTTGCAGGTTGGCAACGACAGAAAAATGGGTTTTCAGTTCAGCAGGCCCTGGAGGAGGCAATAAAAAATTTTTGTGGTCAAGATGTTGTTACTTATGTTGCCGGCAGAACGGATGCTGGGGTGCATGCCCTTGGGCAAGTGTGTCACTTTGAAATAGAAAAAAAAGAAACCACCAAAACTATAAGAAACGCGATTAATTTTCATCTAAAACCGAATCCCATAATCGTGTTAAATGTAGTTGAGGTTGACGAAACATTTCATGCGAGGTTCTCTGCTAAGGAGAGACATTACCGATATAAATTTATTAATAGGGCTACACCAAGTGCTCTTTATAGTGACCTTAGCTGGTGGGTGCCTCAAGCACTTGACATTGATTTAATGATAGAAGCGTCAAAGTGCCTGATTGGGAAGCACGATTTTTCGACCTTTAGGGCTGCTGGATGCCAGGCTAAAACCCCCGTAAAAACTCTAAATAGTATTACATTTTGGCGAGAGGGAGATGAAGTTATTATGGAAACAAGAGCAAAGTCCTTTTTGTATCATCAAGTGCGTAATATGGCAGGTACGTTGAAGTTGGTGGGAGAAAAAAAGTGGACTATAGAGGATTTTTCAAATGCCTTTAATGCTAGAACACGAGTTAGAGGTGGAATTACAGCACCCGCATGTGGTCTTTATTTTATGAAAGTTGATTACTAAATATGATCAACTTTGTAAAACTTAACAATCTAGTTTTTATAAGTGCGTGCCTATTAGGCGCTGTACTGTTTCTGAGTCCTATATATTCTAGTTTAAGTTTTTCGGTCGGGGTTACGTTAGCCGTAACACTAATAACCATATCACTTTGGTCCACAGGTGTTGTAGCGCCAGCTCTAGGCGCTGTTATATTTTTTTTTGCCGCCACTATTTTTTCGTTGGGTCCACCTTCAATTATTTTCTCAGGCTTTCAGGCACCAGCCACCTGGCTAGTTTTTGGAGGGTTGGTTATTAGTCTTTGTTTAAAAAATACAAAGCTTGATATAACAATTGTTGGTTATCTTCTTAGGTTCACTAGCTTTAAATATTTTCCTATTTGCTATGGAATTTTTTTGGCCTCATTTTTTATTTCCTTTTTTGTGCCCTCAGCATCAGCACGTGTAGCATTGCTTGTTCCCATAATCATAATGTTTGGCGAAAAGATAGGTTTTAAACCTAAGTCGCTTGGAAATAATGGTTTGGTTCTCAGTGCTACCATGGGAACAATGACCCCAGCATTTGGTGTTTTGCCTTCTAATGTTCCGAACGTCGCATTGCTTGGGGCTTCCGAGAGTATAAAAAATATCACGTTTTCCTATGGCGAATATTTTTTATTAAATTTTCCGGTACTAGGGATAGGTGCCCTAATATTCTATCCAATGGTAATAGGATTTATATTTGCACAAGAGCCAGAAAAACAATTTACAGAAATTTCCAAGGATAAAATGGAGGCAAAGCAAAAACGCCTGCTTTTTATACTAATTTTAGCTTTATTGTTTTGGACTACAGATGGTTACCACCAAATATCTCCGGCATGGGTTGCTCTTGGTGCATCCGTTCTATGTCTGCTGCCGAAGGTAGGTGTACTTTCAGGTAAGGCACTGGCAAATCTCGATTTTAGTCAGGTAATCTTTGTAGCAGGAATTATAGGATTGGGCGGGATTGCATCTTATTCCGGTGCAGGTGCTTATATTGCAGAGATTATTATTAGAATTATGCCGATGGATAAAGTTGGTAATTTTGCCACATTTTATTTAGTAGTTTGTCTCTCTTGGATTATTGGGGTTCTTACTACTCTTCCGGCACAGCCATCTATCTTAGTACCAATAGCATCAGACATCTCAGTGGCCTGTGGTTGGTCTATAAAATCTGTTTTGATGACACCTGTAATTTCTTGGAGTATTTTCCCGTTTTTTTATCAGGCTCCGCCGCTAGTTTTGGCAGTTGCTCTTGGTCAATTAAGGGTAGCTTGGGTAACAAGAATGTTATTCTATTACATGATTATTGGGTTGTTGGTGTTACTACCCTTGCACTATCTTTGGGGTACTAGCTTAGGTTATTTTTTATAATCAGGATATAGCGCTTTCTCGTGAGTTTACATTTGAATACCATCTGAGAATATTTTTTTTATCTTCTGGAATGGGTATGCCAGCCTTCTGTGCAAAATCGATGCTAACTTGGGCAGTTATATCTGCTATTGAATATTTATCGGTAGCTACAAACTCACTTTCAGCAAGCCGCTCATCGAGAAAATTGTGAAAGAGTGCTACTCTCTTTTTTCCCCTTTCCGCAAGAGCCGGTATTTGGTCAAAATTAAGGGTTCCAGTTAGTCCTCGATTCTTCAGTCTTTCTACAGTATTGCGAAGGAATTCAGCAACAGCCAAAAAACCATCCCACTCCATTCTGTGCTCCCACATTGATATTATAGCCTTTTCTCTTGGATTAACTCCCATTAGGGGTGGGTTAGGATGATTTTCTTCTAGATATCTACAGCATGCAATTGCTTCGCTGATACACGTTCCATCATCTAGTTTTAATACAGGTACGGTGGCCCAAGGATTCAATTTTAAAAAATCCTCTTTCAAATGTTCCCTTTCAGCCGTATTTACTTGGACTACTTCTATGTCTAAACCCTTTTCTGCTATAAAAATTCTCACTCGTCTGGGGCTGGGGGAAGTTTTTACATCATAAAGTATCACTTTTATTCTCTCCTATTTTTTCTTCTATAATAGAGTTGAAGGTAGCAGATTACTTTTAACTTTATTCTTTATATCTTCAGGAAAAACAGCTGGTTTGCGCTTTTTCATATCAAAATACACCTCCACAGTAGTTTGTTTAGCACATAACGTGTTGCTATCAGTTTCAAATAATCTTTGTTCATGCGTAGCACTTTTTTTCCCAATATTTGTCCACCCTCCTTTAATTAAGATTAACTGACCAGCCTTGATTTCATTAATAAAGTCAATTGATATATTCGCTACAACGGTACCCATATTGCCCTTTTTTAGATCTTTTTGTTTTATGCCAATTAGATCCCACATTTGAAAACCCCCATCGTCAAAATGTTGAGCATAATAACGCACATTCATATGTCCCAAGTGGTCACAATGAGATGGTAAAACAATACTCCTATAAACTTCTATCCAATTTTTAACCATTATTTCGAAATTCCTAACTATCTTGAGGATTTTGGGTATATTTAAATTATGAATTTAATCGTATCAGGTTCTCAGTAACTAGTGTAAGCATTAGCCATAACCCAACGTCTAGAAGAACTATACCTGTTGATAAAAGGCCACTTATATTTAAAGTTATTTTGATAATAAATCTTATGTAGATTAGTATAATAATTAGCAGTATTGCGTTTGTCATCTCCGCAATCGGTCCAGAGATTAGGCCAGTTTCAAATAGTATTGCAAAAGGTAAAAAAACAGCATTTTGAACAACTGAAGCCCAGTTATAGGCGACTATTAATCTAATATAAAACTGTTGACGCCCTATTGTTTTAACAAGGTGTATCATTACCAGAGGGAATAATACCCATCCTACAACGTAGGAAATTGCGTGGATGGCATAAAAATTAACGCTTAGTGCACTTCTGACACCGGTATTGCTTTGCAAACTAATAAATATAAAAAAAAGAGGGGCTACAATTATCGCGGCATAAAAAGATTGCCAAAAATCTGTCTCAGAGTCACCAAATAGGGACATGCCATCCCTTTTACCTTGTGCTAGCCTAACTGCACCATAAATAGGCTGGAATATTTTCATTCTAGCGTTTAATGCCCCTAAATTTTTTTAAAAAACCTTTCAAGAACTAGAAAGTATATCTGAGTTAATTGTTCTAAATCAGAAATTTTAACGCACTCATTAGTTTTGTGCATACTTTTGCCAACCATTCCAAACTCAGCCACGGGACAATAGTCCTTTATAAATCTAGCATCCGAGGTTCCTCCAGTTGTACTCAAATCTGGTATTCTACTGGTAACTTGCTTTACAGAATCGGAAATTATATTACTGAGTTCGCCGGGTGGGGTTATGAAGGCATCGCCTGATAATCTCAAGCTAAGCTCAAATTGGTCTGGGTCTATACCTCCAGTATTTCTAATAGTGTTTTTTAGCCACTCTTCCAAACTTTTAAGATTATGGTTATCATTAAATCTAATATTGAAATTAGCCGTCGCTTCCGATGGTATAACGTTGGTCGTCGAGTTACCCACATCAACACTAGAAAATTGAAGTGTTGACGGTTGGAAGTGTTCGTTCCCATTATCCAGATTACTGTCAATTATGGCCGATATTATCTTTATTATTCGGTGTATAGGGTTGTCCGCTAAGTGGGGGTATGCTGTATGGCCCTGGGTGCCAAAAACTACCAGTTTACCATTTACACTTCCCCGGCGGCCTATTTTTATCATATCCCCTAAGTTATTGGGGTTGGTTGGCTCACCCACTAAACAAGCGTCTAAAGTTTCATTTTTATCAGAAATCCATTTTAATAGTTTTTTGGTTCCATTTATTGCCGGACCTTCTTCGTCGCCTGTTATAAGTAAACTGATGGATCCCCCTAAATCTGATTTATATTTTTCTATAAATTGAGATGCAGCCGATGCAAAACAGGCTATTGCTGATTTCATATCTGAAGCTCCTCTGCCAAATAGAAATCCATTCCTCTCTATGGCGTCGAACGGTTCACTTTCCCACAATTTAATGTCTCCAACTGGCACTACATCAGTATGGCCAGCAAAACAAAAATTTGGCGCAGTATTTCCAATTCGGGCGTATAGATTTTTTACTTTTGGGCTTTCACTGTCTTCAAATACTAATTCATTACATTCAAAGCCCAGACCCTTCAGTGTTTCGCTTAATACTTTTTGTGCCCCGCCATCCTCGGGTGTGACACTTTGACATTTAATAAGTGATTTGGTTAATTCCAGAGGATCTATCTTCATCTCGGTCATAAACACCTAGTCTCTCAGCAACTCGTTGATTGAGGTTTTTGATCGTGTTCTTTCATCCACGGTTTTGACTATTACTGCACAGTATAGACTAGGCGCTGGCGATCCATCACTTAATGGTGCACTTGGAATTGAGCCTGGCACAACAACAGAATAGGGTGGAACTTTTCCGGTAATAATATCTCCGGTGCTTCTGTTCACTATTTTTGTTGACGCTCCGATAAAAACACCCATTGATAAGACGGCTCCCTCACCTACAATTACACCTTCGGCCACCTCGGACCTTGCGCCGATAAAACAATTATCTTCAATAATAACTGGGTCAGCTTGCAGTGGTTCTAAAACTCCACCAATTCCTGCACCACCAGATATATGACAATCTTCGCCAATTTGAGCACATGAGCCAATTGTAGCCCATGTATCGACCATAGTACGCTTTCCAACATAAGCACCAAGATTAACAAATGAAGGCATTAATACAGCCCCGGGGGCTATATAGGCTGACTTCCTTACCACACAGTTAGGAACAGCTCTAAAGTCTGCGTCGATAAACTCCTTTCTACCCCAATTCTCAAATTTTGACGGAACTTTGTCCCACCAATTCCCGTCTCCTGGGCTATTATTTATCGTTTTCATATCATTCAGGCGGAACGAAAGTAGCACCGCCTTTTTTAACCACTGGTTGACAGTCCATTTATTGTTTTCCTTGCAGGCTACGCGCTCTTCTCCAGAATCCAAGAGATCCATAGCCATGTCGACTGAATCCCTAACATTTCCAGTCGTCTCAGCGCTAATATTATCTCGGTCTTCCCAGGCTAACTCTATAGCCGATTTGATTTTGTCATTTTTCAATTTAGCCTCTCTTTTGTATTTAGAATTTTCATCTAAAGAAAATGAAAAGTTTTTTTAATTAAGCGTTTGCAACTCCGAATAACCAGCTGGAGAGATCCTCTATAACCACATCTGGTAAAATCTCGTCTGAACTGTTCTTGCTCCAAGGTTTTTTGGTGTTAACCCAAACTGTAGTCATACCCATTTCTGCTGCAGGGCCAAGATTTTTCAATATATCTTCTACCATAGTAGTTGTATTGCAGCTAATATTATACTTAGAAACAATTTGTTGGTAAACTTTAGGTTCAGGCTTAGGAATAAAATTAGCATCGACGATGTCAAAGATAGCTTCAAAGTGGTCGGCTATTTCAAGTTTTTCGAGCACTTTTTTTGCATAGGGTGTTGCAGCATTTGTAAATACAATTTTTCTACCAGGAAGCTTAGTTAATGCGGCATCCAGTTTTTCATCTTTTTTAATTATTGATAAGTCAATTTCGTGAACATAATCGAGATAATCAAAAGGGTCAATTTTGTGATTTTCCATTAATCCTTTTAGAGACGTACCATATTCACGAAAATAACTTTTCTGGAATTTGTATGCTTCAGCCAAACTAACGTTTAGGGTTTTTGCCACATAACTGCACATCCTCTTATCAATTTGATCAAAAAGGTTAAGGGAGGAGGAATAGAGCGTGTTATCTAAATCAAATAGCCAGCACTCAGTATATTTTAATTTTTCTTCCAACAATTTGCCCTACAAGGTGAGTTTATAGATTTCAAGATATTAAAGTACCAACGCCATGCTCTGTGAATAATTCTAAAAGTATGGCATGAGGTACTCTGCCATCCAGAATTACCGACGCCTCTGCATTGCCTTTTACGGCATCTAGACAGGTTTGGATTTTAGGAATCATACCCCCTGTTATGATTCCATTATTAATCAGTTTTTTTGCCGCGCTAGATTTTATATTTTCTACTAAATGACCTTTAGGTCCGATAACACCCGCAACATCAGTTAAAAGAAGAAATCTAGTTGCACCCAGAGCTGACGCAATTGCACCCGCTGCAGTATCCGCATTAATGTTATAAGTGTCTTGATTCTCATCGAGTCCAATCGGGGCAATCACCGGTATTTTGTTAGAGCTAATCAACTTTTTTAAAAACCTTCCATTTATGTTACTTGGTTTACCAACAAACCCAAGGTCGAAATTTTTCGATTCTGAGCCTTTTCTGTTTGATATACTGATTCGAAGCTTTCTAGCCTTGATAATATTTTTCTCCTTACCTGATAAACCTATTGCTTGGCCGCCAGCAGCCCTTATTGAATTAGTTATTTCTTTGTTTATATCCTTGCACAATACCTTCTCCACAAGTTTGACGGTAGCTTTGTCAGTTACGCGCAGGCCATCAATGAAGGTTGATTTTATATTCTTCTTTTTTAATGCATCTCCAATCTGTGGGCCTCCGCCATGTACGATTACTGGGTGTATACCAACTTGTTTAAGTAAAACTACATCTGTTGCAAAAATTGAGGCAAGATGTTCGTTGACCATTGCGTGCCCACCATATTTTATTACGATAATTTTTTCAGAATATTGACGCATGTAGGGAAGGGCTTGGGATAAAACTTGTGCCTTTGTTAAAGGATCCAATTCCTTCCTATTATTTTTCTTTACCATATTAAAAATAACCTTCAATGATGTGCTAACTTAGCGAGTTCTGCCCTCAAATCATTTAAACCTTGTCCCTTTTTCGAACTAGTTGGTGTTATAAAGGGGTGAGCCCCAAATCTAGAGTGTATATTATCCGTTGTTAGATTATATAAATTTTCCATTTCATCATATTTTATTTTATCACACTTTGTTAGAACGAGCTGGTAGGAGGCACTAATTTTATCCAGATAGTCCATTATTGCTTCATCATTTTTTTTTATACCTCGCCTCGAGTCAATTAAAATACAAACGCGAGAGAGCTGAGGTCTGTTTTCCAGGTAACTTAATACAAACTTACTCCAGTCTTTAATTTTTGTCTTAGAAGCCTTCGCATAGCCGTAGCCCGGGAGATCAACTAGCATTAATTTTTTTTCAAGTTGAAAAAAATTTATCTGTTGAGTTCTTCCGGGCGTATTAGAGGTTCGAGCTAGGGTTTTTCTTGAGGTTAGCGCATTAATTAGACTAGATTTTCCAACATTTGATCTGCCAGCAAAGGCTATTTCATTCAGGGTGCTTTGCGGAAGAGTTTCATCGGAAACCGCACTTAAAATAAATTCACAATTTTGGGCAAACAAAATCCTACCAGCTTCATATTCATCAGCAGTATATTTAGACTCCATAAAGATCTTTTCAGTTTGTGACATCATGGTTGTAATTCTTAAATAGATTTTTTTTACCGAACAGGCGTAATTTAAAAGTGCAATGGTTAATCAAATAGAGAACAACCTTATCCTTAAGTTTTTTTACCACCACCTATGGGGACACCTGCTTTACGCATTATAAGGTACTGCTGAAGAATAGAGAGGGCGTTATTCCAAGCCCAATATATTACCAATCCGGAAGGAAATCTAGCCAGCATAATTGTAAAAATAAACGGTAAAAACATAAATATTTTTGCTTGTGTTGGGTCTGGCGGCGGTGGGTTAAGTTTTTGCTGGAAGTACATTGTAGCGCCCATAATAATTGGCCAAACTCCAATAACAAGATATTCGGGGGGTGTCCAATTAATCAGACCAAAAAGATTAACAAAGGTAAGAGGGTCTGCTGCAGATAGGTCCTTGATCCAACCAAAAAAGGGTGCATGCCTAAGTTCAATTGTTACATAGACAACTTTATAAAGAGCAAAAAATACTGGGATTTGTGGCAGTATAGGTAAACATCCAGAAGCAGGGTTGGCTTTTTCACGTTTATACAAAGCCATCATCTCCTGGTTCATTTTTGCTCTATCTTCACCAAACCTCTCTCTAATTTTTAGCATTTCCGGCTGCAGTGCTTTCATTTTAGCCATAGCTTTATAAGAAGTATTTGCTAGTGGAAAGAAAATTAACTTGATTATGACTGTTAGCAGCAGAATTGATAGGCCCATATTACCCAATATGTTGTTGAAGTAATCTAAGGCAAAGAAAAGGGGCTTCGTTAGCCATTCAAACCAGCCCCAATCGATGGCTAGATCAAATCTGCTAATTTTTAGCTTGTCCCGGTAATCAACAACCAAATTAACTTCTTTAGCCCCTGCAAAGAACTTCGTTACAGTTTCTTGTGAGTTCCCTGCAGGCACATTTACTGTTGTTCCAGTAAAATCAGCTTGGTAGTTATCTAGATTTTTTCCAAAGCCAGCAAAACGAGGTTGTACTTCGACCTTCTGGTTAGGGATTATAGCTGTGAGCCAATACTTGTCTGTAATACCAATCCATCCCCCTTTTGATTTTTCCGGCATTATTAAATTCGTACCAGCTTCCTGAAGATCATCGTAGTCAACTTCTTTCAGCACCCCATTGAATACACCTAATAACCCCTCATGAAGTATGTAAAAGCCTAAAGTGTCAGGCGTACTATATCTTACAATTCGATCATAGGGTTTAAGTGAAATACTCTCAGAAGATTTATTTAAAACTCGTTTACGGACTGTAAACATATAATTGTCGTCCAAGGAGATAATTTTTTGGAAGACTACACCATCACTATTGATCCAACTTAGGGTAACCGGATTTTCTGGGGATAGAGTGTTTTTGTTGGCTTTCCAAATTGTATTTTTGTTGGGAATTTTACTTTGGCTAGTAGACCACCAGCCAAGTGTTGCAAGATATCCGCTATTGCCATTCACGGGAGCTAGTAGTTT
>CETB01034604.1_pt1 | contig 11394 bp, 12 predicted proteins | sample 356381 | NCBI WGS metagenome assembly CETB01 (sample SAMEA2622545, study PRJEB7988) | marine metagenome | biome: marine biome (ENVO:00000447); feature: deep chlorophyll maximum layer (ENVO:xxxxxxxx); material: "saline water (ENVO:00002010), including plankton (ENVO:xxxxxxxx)" | depth 155 m | reverse complement strand
CCAAACGCAAGTGATATATAAAAATATTTAAAAAAATTTCCCAGTATTAAAAATGCCACCAGAGTTTTTTCAAGATTTCCAAGATGATCGTACATGGTGTTTAGAGAAACTAATCACTAAAGAGAACCACCTAGAAGTTCGCATGTACGAATGTGCAGATTATGCGATAGAGAAGGGTATCACTAAAGATGTAGAGGCACTATATACCTTGTGGGAGGATTGGAAGATTAAACATCCATCTACGAATCAACAAATTAATCGCCTATGAGATATGTCGAAAAGATTTACATTAAATATAGAGGAAGATGAGTATGGAGATCCTATCATCTACATCCCAGAGGAGGTATATACCGAATTAAATTGGGAGGTTGGTAATACGCTAAATTATAGTATAGATGACACTACACTTAAATTATTGAAAGATGACTGAAGAATCGAAAGCAAGTATTGATGGAGTAAGTACTTCACCATCAGGTGAATTACCATTTGATAATACCCAAGGTCCTAATAAATCTCCACAGGATATTATTAATGATGCTGCTCATGAAGAGGAATTGGCAAAGACACCTCCTTATGAAACTCAATTGAGTAAGGATGATGCACCAAAGAATCTTGAAGTAGAAGGTGACATTGGCAGTGTTATGGATAATGATAAGAGAGATAAGTTAAATGAGTTCTTGGATGACCTTATGAAAGGTGATGCAAGGATAGATATACCTATTCCTAACACTGTTGACGGTACAGTTGACATGGAATGGTTGCAGTATTGTATGAATGACAACCAAGAAGCACATATGGCAATTAATATGTGTTTAGAACTTCTTCATAAGCGTTTAGAAGGTATGGAGAAGTATGTTGGTAGAATACAAGACCCACAAGAGGTGTTTAACAATTTCTTATTAAGTCCTAATAGTGATGGTAGATGGAGAACGTTAGAGGAACAGTTTAAAGATCTTCATACCAAGATGGATAATTTTGAAGCAAGATTAAGTGGAGTCATTGGTTCTAGGTTAAATACTGTTGAACAGAATGAAACTGCATTAAAGTTCCTCATTGGTACATTTAATGAAAGGTTAGATAAACTAGAAGGTAAGACCGATGGGGTGCAACCCACAGAATGATTGTAGTTCTGACTCCTGTGAAAGGTTTGAGCCTGGAACAGGAGAAGGAGTTACATTAGTAGAATTTAGAGAATACCCAGAGAATGCAATACGTGGAGGAGCGTATAACATTCCTGGAAGGGATGGTAGTACGATAATGTATCCATCTCTTGCGTTAAGTGGGAGTAGTGTTGCAAATTGTGGAAAATATACTAAGTCAGCATGTGGAAGTACGTTATATTTTGATTTTTATCCTACTGAGTTATCATATGATCATGGATTCTCTGATACATGGTTCTCCTATTTGTATGATACTTCAAACGATGCAGGTGTAGTAGGCACTCCTTGCTATCATATAGAGACTGAGACCGTTACAAATACCCAGACAGGTGCAAGTTCATCTACAGATACTTGCTATCCTTGTGGGGCGTTTACATGTACCCCTGCGACAACCACAATAAGATACGATGTACCTGGTGCTGCTGAATGTGGGTGTGCCGACCCCGACTGCCCTCATCCAACTCTATTTTCAATAGGAAGTCTTAGTAAGAAGATTGTATTCAGTTATGACTCCCTTTCAACCACGTTACCTAATGGTGTCTCTGATTTTGAAGTCTCTGACGACGGAACCACATGGACTGACGTATGGAACGAGAACACTGTAGTCGGTACAGAGTACGTTTCTGGTGATAATCCTTATATGGCAGGGGATGAATCCTTTTCTGACTTCAAAATCTTTACCCTAAATTCGGGAGCGTCCACAGGACTTAGAGTAAAGGCAGAAATTAAGGCAGTATATGATGATAGCGGAGCGACCACGACGTTCTCAGGTACTTCGTGGACTATTACAGAGATTTTATCACCTGGGACTGGTTATACGGTAGGACAAACGTTTACTTTAGAGTATACTCATACGCATCCTGATAATAGTACCTCTTTATTAAATTTAAATTTTAAAGTAAAAGCAGTACAACCGTACCAAGCGACACAAGGGCAAACAGGGTTCGATGTTTTGCGTATAGGAGACACTATAAATGGACATACAATTACACGCACTTTTCACACCGATTTAGACAATTTTCCTTACCATATTGCCTATATTGATGGAAATGGAAGCGATTTTGCTAAAGAAACGCAATATACTAGCAATAGAAACCACGTTATTACCGTAAAAGCTGGTTATAGAGTCCCAGATAGGGCAATTTTAGTCGGATTTTACGAATTTTTGGATAAATCCATCCAATATGTCCCTGCAGACGTTGATCAGAACGCTCCAGACACATATAATGTACTTAGAAACCCAATTGTTGATGTAACTATTACTAATGGTATTTTAACTGGAGTGCAACTTGTAGATGGTGGATCTGGATGGAATGAATATGGAAGACAACCCGAACTTATAGTAACTCCACCGTATGCTGCTAATGGAACACAAGCAGAAGTCAAGGCAGAATGGACTAATGGAGTGCTTACAGCAGTTAAAGTCAGTCGTGGCGGTTCAGGATATTCTCATGTTGGTGGAGAATTACCAAAAATTTATGTACAGAACGTTTTTAAAGAAGAAACTACTATTATTGAGAACGCAGCATACAAAACTACGGATGTTAAAGAGTTTCAGACTATTGTAAATGCACTTCCAGGTGGTGTAGATGCAGAAATGTTGAATAAAGTTGCAGATTGTTGGTTAAAACACCCAGAAAAAACAATTGGTACGGATATTGGAGCAAGAATAGACGTAAAACAAGACCCAGATTTGAATAGAGTGCAAAAAGTACCACAATATTTGTTTAGTAATTCAACTATGAGTGAATTTGAGGAAAGATTTGCCGTAAATTACTCATTAGTGCATGTTGGAGACGTACATCCCGCCTGGTTTGGAGATGTTTTAGTCAGAGAAAAAGATCGTAATACAGAAATGCGGTTACAAGACATAGAAGATATAACACAACAGACAATTCCTGCGTATTCTGTTAACCGTGAGCGTATGGTTACTACGGTTCAAGGTCGTTTTAGCGGTTTACCACAAGCTTCTACCTATACTAAATACCATATGCGTCAATATAGAGCTGATTCAACTAAAAAAGTAGATATAAATGTCACATTAACATGTGTGCCAGTTGATTCTGGTTGTGGGCATATAGGATGTAGTGCTCCTAATACAGGTAATGTTGATAGTAGTAGCGGAAATACTGTTACTACATATACTATGTCACCGCTTTTAGGGTCAGGTTGTCAAACTTGGAGTATTACTGGTACACTACCCATGCACAATTCATTAACAAAGAGTGCTAATGTGTGGAAAGATTGTATCGAGGAATACGGAAATCCGTTTAATCTTGGAGAATACCTACCATGAGTACACAATCTATAGCAACATATAACGGAAGTTGTAGTGGTCATGGCACACATTTACCTTCTATACATCATCCTGGTTTTGGTGGTGGTACTCTTTCTAATTGTCCACACTCACCTACGGACTCTAGTATAGTTGCTAAGACTGTTGAGGAGATGGATCCTACTACTTGGTGGCCACCAGAGAGGCAAATACCAGATACATCTACGCAGGTGACAAATGTAGTAATTAATGGTAAAATACCAATACTAGATGGAGATGAGTTAATCCCTCATTCCACACCTACGGTACATACTACCAAGTCGCAAAATGAAGATTGCTCTAATACTGAGCAAACTCCTGCTTATCATTGCGTAATAGGTACTGCAGCTGGTCGTGAACCCTCTACAGGGCATAAACGTAAAGCATTTGCTACATCAAAGTCCGTTAGAATTAACGGTAAATACGTAGCAAGGATAGGTGACCCACTAGGAAACGGAACTACTGAGTATCCATGCAAATCATTAATTGCTGGAAGTAGTGCAAATGTATTCATTGGAATTTAATTATGGCAAAATCATCGGGAGCATGGAACGATAGTGGTAACTATGTTCCAGCAAGACCTAAAAAGACTCGTCAAGGAAGAAGTCAAAACACTGTAATAAGTGCCACTTCTCGTAATAAGAAGGGTAAAAGGTATAGAGGACAAGGTAAGTGAAGGAGTATCAAGATCTAACTACTCGTATACCTACGGGATATGAGGGGGTTACTGTTATCCAGCCACCGAATCTTGGGTGGTTGGAGATTAATCTTGGTCAAAATATAAAAGAATACCTTTGGAATTGTATTGAAAACAAAGGTGACTCAAAGAATTCCGATCTAGCAGGACATATCAATAATAGTTATGTTTTGGAAGATAAAGATAATAAATTTTTTAATGAGACATTACAACCATTAACGGAAATATATTCAGATAAAATATCTAATCTTGGTAGTAATATTCCTACAAATAATGCACATCCGTATTTTTTAAATTCTTGGTGGGTTAATTACCAAAAAGCAGGTGATTTTAATCCTATACACAAGCATGGAGGTGTATTCAGTTTTGTTATATGGATGCAAATACCTACACATTCCGCAGAACAAAATAAGATTGATATAGGTCAAAACAGGAATGGTAATGTAATATCAGATTTTGAAATATCATACGTTGATATGGAAGGTAGAATTCAAGGTCATGTTTATAAAATGACCCCTGATAGAGAAGGAACTATGTTATTGTTCCCTTCTTGGATGAAACATCAAGTATATCCGTTTTATAACTGTGATGAGAATAGAATATCAATTTCTGGTAATATTCATGTTGATACTAGTGTAATCATACCAAAAGATCAGATACAATCCGAACCTAATGAAATAGTGACAAATCAAACAAATTCTCAAGCATTAAATCCGCTTCCTCATGACCCTACTATTAAAACAGACTTTGTAAATTTGAATAAGCGATGGAAATCAGATAATGACAGTCCGTTAACTATAAAAATTGGTGATGATAAACCAGTAGCAACGCAAAAAACTCAAGGAGCTCAACCAGGTCTTGCAAGAGACGAAAGTGTTAGAAATATGATTGATGCATATGAGTATCCATTTTGGGCTAGAGATAATGATAAGATAATAGAGTACATTACCAATGCACCACCATTTGCAATGTCACCAAGAGAATGTCATGCTCATATGACTGAATGGGATTTACATGTTAAGTGTAAAGAGGTTGGTGATTTGTTTAATTGGGTTAAATATACGCTAATTCCTGATCATTATGGGGAAAAACCTACAAATGCGGAAATATGGGGTGTTAGGTATAGTAAAGGAGAATCACTTGATTGGCATAATCATAGAACCTCTAGATATTCCTTTGCATATTATGCAAATTGTCCAGAAGGATCATCTCCATTAATGTTTAAGGAGAATAATGTCTCTATTCCACCAGAAGAAGGTAAAATTATTATATTTGATGGTAGACTGATACATAAAGTACCACCAAATGATTGCGATAACAGGGTTATCGTTTCTGGAAACATCTTTTTTAATTAATTATGACAACATTATTAGAAGGACCATTTTCTAAGCAATTGAAGGAGGGAACTAAAAAATCTCACTCAATGGCAGAAAATACCACATATGTGAGACAATTCCTTAAAGGAGTTGTTGATCATGCTAATTACTCTCAATTAGTTGCCAACTTTTATTTCATATATCAAGCTATGGAAACTGAGGTTGATAGATTAAAGGATGACCCCTATATTGGACCTCTCAGATTAAATGGTCTTGCAAGGAAAGACGCATTAATTGAGGATGTTAAGTTCTTCTGGGGACCAGATTGGAAAGATAAGATATATCCCACGGAAGCAACGCAACAGTACGTTAATCGTATTCATGAGGTAGCAAAGGATAATCCTATGCTATTAATAGCACATCACTACACAAGATACATGGGAGACCTATCAGGAGGTGTTATTCTTGGTAATATTGCTAAAAAAGCACTAAAATTGACAGATGAGGGACTTGCTTTCTATGATTTTCCTGAAATTAGTGATAAAAAGGGATTTAAGACTTCATATCGTAGTGTTTTAGATGATTTCATAAAGGTTGATCAACATCAGATTAATGATATAATAACAGAAGCGAATTTTGCATTTAGATTGAATATGTACATGTTTGAAGAGATTCAAGGAGATGCAGGTAAATCATTCCGTGAATTGTTAATACAAGCAATAAGTGATTTTTGTGGGGAAATGATCGTGTCAAAGAGGTATAGATGAAGAATCCAGCAACTGAAGCTTCAAGAGCACCTTACTATGTTGACCCGATGGAACGTGATGAAGAAAAATCCGATAAAATAAGTTTATTGTATCCTACACCAGTATATTCTTCTAAAATAGACAATTATGAGGAAATACAGGAAGAAATTGCATATTCTTTAGAAAATGGTGTAGTATTCAATATGAATGATGTTTGGGCAAGTCATTACCTATCAGATATCACTTTTGAGTTGAATGTAATAGAACATTTTAAATTACATAAGTTTATGACTGAATTGGCAGTTCATATACAAGAATATTGTAAATATTTGAATCATATGGGAAATTGTAAAATTGCCCAATCTTGGTATTCATTATTTAATCCTGGTAATTATGGTCATGTGCATCATCATGCATGGGCAGATATTTCTGGAGTTTACTATCATAAGACGAATGGTGAAGATGGAAATCTTTTCTTTGATTCACCTAATCCACATTTATCAACTACAAGGTTATATCAAAATTTAACACCTAGACATCAGGTAAAACCAGTACAAGGACATCTTCTATTATTTCCTGGTTGGTTGATGCATGGTATACAAACTAACACCACTCAAAACGAAAGAATCAGTTTATCATTTAATATTGAGTTTGAACGATAAATAATACTGGATATCTCTATTATTATACCTGATCATGGTGGCAAATAGACCAGTTGATATGAGCGAAGATTTTAAAAAGAATGGATGGAAGTACTGTAAGTATTTAATTACAGACCCCAGAAGTGATGTTTTGATGCGAAGAGATATAGATAACGATACAACTAATAATAATGGCACTGAAACCGATTAGTGGGCAGGATTTAACAAAATCTCGTTCATTTACAGACATAGGTATGGCTTTTGGTAAAAATCCTTTTACTGATGATGTATCTGTTGTTAAAAATGATAATGCTATTAAGCAGTCCGTTAGGAATTTGATAATGACATCTCCTGGCGAAAAACCATTTCAACCTACTATAGGTTGTCAGGTATACGCTATGTTATTTGAACCTCTCGATGCTTTTAGTGTAGATGGTATCAAGACTGAGATAATAAATACCATTAATCAGCATGAGCGTAGAGTACGACTTAGAGATGTTAATGTTGTCCCTTTTGGTGGCAATAATAAAGTATCAGTAACTATTACATATCAAGTTGTAGGTATACCTATAGTGGAAGAAGTTAAGTTTGTTTTACAGAGACCTGGATAATGCAACCAAATAACCTGACAGCATTAGATTTTGAGGATATTAAGGCATCCATTAAAACTTATTTGAGAACTAGAAACGAATTCTCAGATTATGATTTTGAAGGATCAGGATTATCCTATCTTATTGATACTTTAGCGTATAATACCTATTATACTGCTTTTAATGCAAATATGTCGATGAATGAGGCATTCCTTCCTTCTGCGACGTTAAGAGACAATATTGTCAATATTGCAAAGCTTTTAAATTATGTTCCAAGATCAATTACCTGTTCTAAGGCATGTTTGCACTTAGAGGTTCAAACCTCAATGACAAATGGCACTTATCCTAGTAGTATAACGCTCTCTAAGGGGTCTGTAGCGAGTGGTGGTAACTTTATATGGAATATTCTTTCCGACACTACTGTAGAGGTTAATACCACAACTGGTATTGCGATATTTGATAATTTGATGATTCATGAAGGTTCCATTATGGAATTTCAGTATACTGTTAATACTTTCCAAAATCAAACTTATAAAATACCTGCTGAAGATGCTGATATTAGTACTTTAGAGGTAACTGTTAAACCAAACGAAGCATCTACTACATCCGACTTGTATAATGTTGTTGATACAGTAACTAATTTAACTGCTTCAACTAGGGTTTATTTCCTTTCTGAAGGAGAAGATCAGAGATATGAGATACGATTTGGTGATGATAGTGTTGGTAGAAAGCTTAAAGATGGTGAAATAATTAATTTGGAGTACTTAGTTACTTCTGGTACAGAAGCAAATGAAGTACAAAAGTTTACTTTTATAGGTTCTCTTACTGATAGTCTTGGAATTAAACCTGCAAATGGAGATGTTACTTTAACAACAAAAGAAAAGTCACAACAGGGATCGAAAGCTGAGACTGTAGAGTCAATTAAGTATATGGCTCCTAGATACTATTCTTCTCAGTATAGAGCAGTTACAGCACAAGATTATGCTGTAATAACTAAAAAGATTTACTCTAATGCAGATTCTGTTATTGCTTATGGTGGTGACTCATTGAATCCACCAATTTACGGTAAAGTCTATATTGCTATTAAAACTAAGACTGGTTCTTCTTTGAACGATGCAACTAAAAAGAATATTGCTGCAGATCTTAGAAGTTATGCAATGGCATCTATTGACCCAGTAGTTATTGACCCTGATCAGCTTTATGTCTATCCTAAAGTATATGCTTTATATGATACTGGAGTAACTAGTAACACCTCTGCTATTAAGACAAATATACAGAATAGTGTTAATGATTGGGCAACTCAAACTCAAATTAACAACTTTAACTCAACATTTAGAAATCAACAATTCCAAAAAGCAATTACTTTATCTGATAAGGCAATTACTGATGTTTCTGTACAGACATCACTTTTAAAGTATATTAAACCTCAAACTAATCAAACTAATACTTATTGTATATCTACTGGTTCAGCACTATACAATAGTGCTCCAAGTAACGTTGATGGTTCTGATGCAACTGGTTGTAAGAAAGAACCAGTTATATTATCTGGTAATTTTAGAACAGCAGATAGACCTGGTATTGATCAACAATTTGAAGATGATGGATTTGGTAAGTTGAGAACATTTTATAACACTGGTAATAAGAAGGTTTATACCAATAATAATGCTGGTTCTATTAACTATGATACTGGTGATATATGTATTGGACCTATTAATATTGTTGGTGCTGGTGATAATATACCATCATCTACAAATTTAAATCTATCTGATGCTGTTACTGGTGTAGGAAGTGTAATTGATGTCAGTCAACTTCCAACAGATTTATCATTACCAACGTTGTTTATACCTTCCAACAGTTCTACTATTCCAGCATCTACTCCTGGTACTATTATCAACTTGATTAATCCAGAAGTCACAGTAAACCCAACTGGTTCAACACCACCTCCTACTGTACCTCTAAATAGTTTGACACCAAAGGTCTTTAATCAAGCACCAACTCTAGTAGAAGTTGCTTCAATTAATAATACAGGTTCTCTCACTTCTAGTTGTTTCTAAATTAGATGGCAAATATCAATAAAGTCTCCCAATCAGTAAGGTCGCAGACCCCAGCTTTCATAGAGGATGAGTATCCTCTGTTTAATAAATTCATTGAATATTATTACAGATCGCAAGAAAAGACTGGATTAGGGCAAAATATTTTAAATAATTTCCTTCAATATTTAGATATTGATAAACTAGATATAGGAATTCTTGATGGTGCGACAAAAATTGTAGAACCTTTAAGTGCTATTGATGATACTATAGTTGTAGAGAGTGTAGACCCATTTTTAGAGAACGATGGATCTATTTTAGTTGGTGATGAAGTAATATACTATGAAAAGGTAACTCATGCTCCAAATATTGCATTAAGTCCAGGTGTTTCATACGAACAAGTTAAGTTAAAATGGTTGGGTCTTGCAAATCCATTAACATTATTTGATGGAACAACTCAGTCATTCCCTTTAACTTCTCAAAATAACCCAATTGCTCCACCTTCAGCACAACACTTAATTGTACAGGTTTATAATGAAGTTTTAATTCCTAATATTGATTACACTGTAGAGGGTACTGATATTATCTTTACTGAAGCACCTAGAAAGAAATTAGATGCTGATGGTACTTCTACAACGTTTGTTACATATTTGAGTGGTTTTGTTGAGAGTAATATTGAATTAATTGACAACATCTCCAATAGTTTTGGTGAAGGTAAGCGTCAATTTACTATGACAAAAGGTGGTAATTCTTACGAACCTGTTATAGATGAATATGTTTTAGCGATATATGATAATAAACTACTTTTACCAAAAATAGATTACTTTATTGATGGTGATCAGTTTATTTTTAAAGATACTCCTTTAAACGGTAGATTTTTATCTCTTTATTCTGTTGAAGCACCAATTCCATCTTTCGGTTCTGGTGCTATAGGGTATGCACGTCTAGATTCAGATGGTAAATTAACTGGTATTTCTACAAATACTAATGGATCTAATTATAGGTTTGAATATCCACCAAAGGTTTCTATTAACTCTCAAGGAATTGGTAGTGGTGCATCTGCTACAGCATTAGTTAATGGTATTAAGAGTGTTTCTCTTCTAGATGGTGGATATGGATATAGTGATACAAACCCACCTTTAGTAACTGTACAAGCACCTACAAAACCAGGTTCTACAACAGCATCTATCAAAGCAACTGTTACTAATGGTGCGGTTAGTTCATTAGAAGTTCTTAATTCTGGTAATGGGTATACATTTACACCTAGACTTACTTTTACTCAGCCTGGAGGCGGTCAGATTGCCCCTCCAACCATGTCTAATGGTTCTATTAGTGGTAGTATAACTGTAACTAAAGGTGGTATTGGTTATACAACTGTACCTGACATTTATGTTGACCCTCCAACTGAGGAGAATGGTATTAAAGCAAGTTTACAAGCAGTTTTAACAGATGGTGTTATTACTTCTGTTAATATTTTAAATGCTGGTCAAGGATATGTTGGAACTCCTAGAGTTTCTGTTATAGACCCAACAGGAGCACAGATTCTTCAGACAAAGGTTGATGGTGATGGAAGAGTAACAGATATTGAGCTTTTAAGTGGTGGTAGTGGATATCAAGATGTTCCTTCTGTTTATATTGTTGATGAAAGAGTAGATCAAATTGGTAATTATGCAGGTGGTACTGGTGCTGAAGCAGTAGCAACAATATTCAACGGTCAGATTATTGATATTAATATAACCAATTTTGGTTCTGGATATAGTGCAACTGAACCTCCAACAATCTTTATTCAAGCACCACCTTCTGCAGAAGCTTCTGGTACTATAGGATTAAATGAAGTTACTGGATTTACAGTAAATCAGAGTGGTAGTGGATATAGTAAAGCAAAATTTGAAGGATGTGC
>CETB01033111.1_pt1 | contig 11413 bp, 10 predicted proteins | sample 356381 | NCBI WGS metagenome assembly CETB01 (sample SAMEA2622545, study PRJEB7988) | marine metagenome | biome: marine biome (ENVO:00000447); feature: deep chlorophyll maximum layer (ENVO:xxxxxxxx); material: "saline water (ENVO:00002010), including plankton (ENVO:xxxxxxxx)" | depth 155 m | reverse complement strand
ATCTTTGGAGGATCAACTGCATGGGGAAGCGGGAGTTCGGATAGGAATACTATTCCCTCAATCATACAAAAAAAAATTAATAACGAATTAAATAAGAAAATTAAGGTAATCAACTATGGATTTACAACTGTCACAATAAATCAACAATTAAATCTATTAAAGAATATAAAAATAAATACTAATGACATTGTCATCTTCTATGATGGGGGTAATGATATTTTTCAATCAATGATAAATGAAAATCCTGATGGTTCAATTATTGGATATAACCAAAGTAATAAATTTAATATCTTTATTCAAAATTTAAAATTCTTCCTTAGTAATACAAGTAATACATATAAATTAATGTCGGTAGTTAAATCAAAATTTAATCAAAATGAATTACAAAATTGTAGTATTGAAGATAAAGAAAAATCAAATGCCTTAATAAGCGATGGTTTCGAGCATTATATTTCTAAAATAAAACAAGCCAATGAATATGTCACAAAAAATAGCGCTACATTTATTCACTTTCTTCAGCCTTCATTATTTTATAAAGATAATAAATATTCTGATTATGAAAAGAAAATAATTGAATTTTCTCCTCTAGGTATTAATGAATGTAAAATTTATCAAGAGAGGGTTATGAACGGCTATAAATATTATTCAAGTAATTATAAGAATAGTTTGAAAGATTTAAATTCAAATAACTTAACAAATACACTAGATCCGGTAAAAGCAAATGAAGAATACTTTCTTGATAATCTTCATATATCCTCAGCAGGTAACAAAATTATTGCAGAAGAGATTTATAAAGTTATAACGAAAACTTTTAACTAAGGATTATCTTGCTCCATAAATATAAAAGTCTTTAAAATCAATTCCAGAAGACCGATTAGAAACTTTGAAACCACTCTCTAATAAAAATGCTTTAACCTTGTCAAAAGTTAAAAACCTTGAATCAAATTCTTCTCTATTTCTATAATAAAGAAAGTCATGACAAGAGATTGCAATATTTTGTACGCAATCTATTTTTGTAAATTTTTTAATTAAGTTTGCCTCAAATCCTTCAATATTAACCACCAAATAATCAATACATTCAATATTGTTTTCCAAAATAAATGCATCAATAGAAGTTTGGTTAACCTCCTCATAAGAATCTAGAGATTGCGTTTCATCAAGTATGGATCTTCCTAAATGATTTTCAGACTCATTAGATATCTTTATCTTACCTTTATCAAGATTTGATATTGCTAAATTGAATACTTCTGTGTTTTCAAGTTTATGTAACTTTACATTATATTTAAGGCCTTCAAATGTAGAAGGAGATGCCTCTATAAAAAACATATGTCCATCTATTCCAACTGTTTCAATAAAAATAGGTATTTCATGTCCCATGCCTGCACCAACATTACAAATGACATCACCCTTTTTTGGTGTATATACATTAAAAAATATATCTTTGTATAAAGCAAAAACATCCTCCTCTATAGATTGCCTTGGGTCGATAAAATAATCAACATAATGAAATTTATCTTTAGTCTTTGCTGACCAAAATGGTGATTTATACTTAAATTTATAACCTTTTCCAATTATTTTTGAAATTACATTTAATAAAGCCTCTGAAATAAAATAAAGCTTAGATAAGTTTATAAATTCGATAAATCTTCTAATCATTTCTAATTTAACTAATTGGTTTTTTTAATATAACTCAAATATGTTTCTGATAAAAATGTTCTGAATTTTTTGCCTAGTAAAACTAAAATGCTAAATGGTATTAAGGTATAGGAAATAGCAACAAGCGCCCCAGATAAATTAGATGGATAAATAACAAAGTAACCTAAAAATATTGCCGATATAAATAATACAAGTTCATAAAAATTAAAAGACAATACTATCTCTTTTAGTGAAATGCCAGAGCGTTTTATTAAAATATAAGAAAGTATAAATAATGTAGTTATAGAACCTAATAATGCTGCTATAGGCAATGCATAAAGATTGATTAGATTTACAAGAATATATGTTCCAGCAAGTCTAACTAATATTTCAAGAATAAAAACTAGTGATGTTTCTTTAAATAAGCCATTAGATGTGAGCATTGTATATAAAAGATTGCTTTTGATATAAACAAAACTTGAAAAGGCTAAAAGGATCATAAAAAGATAACCCAAGGTAATTTCTTGACCAAGCCAAACAAAAAGTAAAGGTTTGTATATTAAAAATAATGCACATATTCCCAATACCTGAATTAGATCGGTAGCATATATCGTCTTATTTAGAGCCAACCTTAATCGATTATGGTCATTGGACTCAAAAGCATGAGACAGTGAAGAATATGTTGATGTTGCAACTCCATTAGAAAATAATTGAATAGATGAAATTAATTTTTTCATTATTGCAATAGAACCAGAAACTTGCGTATTAAAAAATATGCCTGCTATAGATGTTTCAAGATTCTCCGACAAAACTGATGAGAATCTTTTTAGGTAAAGATACTTTAGATCACTAAATAAAACTCCCAGATTTAGATTTTTAAATCTAAAAAAAGAAATTGTGGTGCTTTTGCTCCAAAAATAAGTTACTGCTATTGAGTAAGCAATAAGAGCAAATACATTAGTTGCAAGAATGCCTATTGGTAAAGATGCTATGCCTAAACCATTATATAAACTAAATATTATTACGAATGGGCTTATTATGATTGATGAAACATAAAGAATATTACCTTCAAAAGTTCTAAGTAAAGCTTGAAAAAAGGAAAATAATACTGAAGTTATTGGAGCCAAAGCTAAAGCAAAAATATTTAATAAAAGCCCTAATTGAATCTCACTTTGTCTATCACCAGTATAAGCCACCATATCTGGAACAAAAAACATCAATACTATCCCTAAAGATAGTATTAAAAATGCTATCAAAATAGCTAGGAGTAATCCTGATAAAAAAACTGATTGAAACTTTTTATCATCATCATTAGCAAAGGCTTGAGACAATTTTGTTGTTGTGATTGAGGATAAACCTGGATCAAGAATTAAAAAAATATGAATGATGGCAGCAGTTGCTACCCACGCCCCATAATCAGCTAAGTTAAAAAAGCTTAAATATAAAGGTAATAAAATTATGCTATTGATTATCTGAATAAAAGAAGAAGCATACGTAAAAATCAAATTAAAAATTGATGCTCTTGATTTATTTATTTCTTTTGAGTCAGTTAGCATTTTTAATATTATTTATAAGAATATCATTCATCGAACTATCAAAGTCTTTAAAGTCTGTTATTTGATTAAATGTCTTAAATGCTCCTTTAGACAATATTTTCCATAATTCATCATTGTTTGATAAATCTTCAATATCATTAGAAAATTTTTTTACATCACCAATATCTGATACTAAAGCATTTTCTCTGTCATCAAAAATTTCTTTATGAATGCCGGCATCAAATACTAAAATAGGTTTAGATAGTCCCATTGATTCAAGTAAAGCAAATTCACCAGTTGTGGGATAAATTGATGGCACTATAACTGCCTTAGATTTTGCAATAACATCTAAAACATCTTTATGTTCTGCAAGATTAGAAACTATATCAATAGCACCGGACTCTACATAAGATTCTAAGCTATATTTCTTTATAAAATTTTTAGCTATTGTATCTTTATATATTATTAATTTAAATTTAATCCCAGATGTATTTCTTATAATCTCTGGAATTAAATGCCACCCCTTGGCTACAGAACATTGTCCAATAACTGCAAAATAATCACCTTTTGTAGTATTTATGTTAGCTAAATTATCTTTATCAAAAAAAATTGGTACTAAAGAAGAAACATCTTTATCAACACCATATTTTTCAAGAACTTCTAATTGACTATTTGAATATGCAATTATTCGATTTGCTTTTAAGATTCTTTGTTTTGATTTGTATCTCTCAAAAGCTTTTTTTAAAAAAACTAAGTATTTATTTTCTGATTGTATGCAATTATTTTTTAATGCATTTAAATAATTACCATTTATGCACTTATAACAAGTTCCGTCTTCGAGACCAGCAAAATCTTTTAGACAATAATATTCTGTAGTTAAAGGTAAATAATAATAAGGGATGGATTCTTTAATTAGATATTCTGTAAAAGTTTTATTACTAATAGCGCCAAAATATAAAACATGATCTGGCTGAAAAACTTTTATAACTTTTTTGAATTCTTTTAGAGCAAAATAATTAAAAATTTGATGGAAAAATCTATATTGTTTTTTTTGAAAATAATGAATTTTATTGTTTTCTAAAAAAATATTACTTTTTATATCTCGATTATCATCTGAGCAATAAAGAGCAACTTCTAAATTGCAAGCTCTTAATTTCTTAATTAAAAATTGTGTTGATCTATGCCCTGATTCATTGCCCCAAGCCGAGTCTGGAATTACTAAAATTTTTTTCATACTATCTCTATAATAATGGTACCCGGAGCCGGACTTGAACCGGCACGAAGTTGCCTTCGAGGGATTTTAAGTCCCTTGTGTCTACCAATTCCACCACCCGGGCAAAATAGTAAGATGAAAATAACAGCTATTAGTTTCACTGACTGCACATAATAAAATAAAACATATGCAAAAACCATATGACTTTCTAAGAATAGATATTATATAAATCATTCAATACATCAAATAATTTATTAAATCTGTTCTCCCAAGTATGTTCTGCTATCGCTCTTTTGTAGCCTGCTTCTGCTATCTTAACTCTTGATTCTTCATTTGATGAATAAAACCTGCATTTATCAATCAAATCATGTTCATTATGAAATGAGATAACTTCTTCACCGTCCTTATAAAAAAATTCTAACTCTTTAGAAAACTGTGTCATTAACATAGCTCCTGACATAGGTGCTTCAAAGTCTCTAAAATTAATTCCTTTGATGACATGAGGATTCATATAATCATGGTTTACCCTAGATTCAGGAAAATTCAAGGTTATTTTAGATCTAGATAATGCATCAGCATATTCATTATCATTTAATGGTTCTCCAACTTTAAATGAACTATTAAGCAACTTTAAGATATTAGTTCTTGTATTAGCCTCAATATAATGGAGTTTGCTTGAGTCGTTAAAAAAAGGAATTACTAAAGGATAAATATATAGTCTTAAAAAATTTGAAAGATTTTTATCAAACCTCCATCCAAAACCATTAATATCAACATCTAAACCAGACTGTAATAATCTCCATAAGTAGTATGGTCTTTTGCCATAAGCACTCCCAATAAATGAAAGGTCTATATCTTTATTTTTATTATTCTTGTAAAACCCTGGGTTGGCAGCCATTGGCATCCAGTAGCTCTTTGCATTAACGCTATCATAAAGATCCTTGTGATCTAAGCTAATATACGTATTTAAATCAACATAAGGAGAAATCTCTTTATGAAGATCATCAAATTGATGTGAGTTGCAAGTCCAATTTACAGAAGGACAAATATTTTTTATTTCTTTATAAAGGTCTGGGGTTACATATAAGTCAGCTAGAAAAGATAAAAATAAATCATATCCTTCTTCTTTTTTGAATTCATCCAGAATATCTGATGTTAGTATTTCTTTTTTCTCATTTTCTGATGAGACCTTAATATCATTCCATTTTGAACCAAAATCATAATGAGTAATATCATAATTAAGATTTTTAAGTGTATCTAAAATATTTAAATACATTATTTCGCTATCTTGAATTGCTGTTGCAGAGCCAGACATGACAAGGAAAATTTTTAACTTTTTAGAACTCATTTTTATAAATATTTATTTTTATACCAATCTAAAAACTTATCCATGCCCTGTTTAAAAGAAGTAGAAGGATTATAATTTAAGTATTCAGTAGACCTAGATATATCTGCCCAGGTTTTCTTTACTTCAATTTCAGAATCTTCAAATTTATATATTGCTTTTTTTCCTAAAGAGTTCTCGATATGATTTAATAAATCCCATGTACTAATTGGAGCATTATTTCCTAAATTAAAAATTTCAAAGCTTTTATCATTGCTAAATTTGTCAAAGCCTATGGCAGAAATAATGCCATCTACAATATCATCAATATAAGTCATATCACGCGACATCTTGCCTTCGTTATAAATAGTAATCTCCTCTTCAGAAGCTATCATATTTGCAAACTTAAAATAAGCCATGTCTGGTCTTCCCATTGGTCCATAAACTGTAAAAAATCTTAATCCAATTGTAGGTATCTTATAAATATTATTATAAGAATATGCTAAAGCCTCATTACTCTTCTTTGTTGCTGCATAAAGTGATACTGGTTTATCTGTACATCCATCAACTTTATATGGTATCTCTTCCGAATGACCATAAACTGAACTGCTAGATGCAAAAATTAATCTTTGGCATTTTAAATTCTTAACATTTTCTAAGATATTGAAAAAACCTAATAAATTAGATTCGACATATGCTTCAGGATTTTCAAGAGAGTATCTTACCCCTGCTTGGGCTGCTAAATTTATAACAATATCTGGTTTATGTTTGGAAAAAATATCTTTTATTTCATCATTTTTAGCAATATCTGTCTCATAAAACTTAAATTTTTCATGTGACTTCAAAATATCTAATCTTTCTTTTTTTAAGGAGACGTCATAATAATCATTAATATTATCTATACCTATAAGATCATAATCATTTTCTAACAGTTTTTTACAAAGTGAAGCACCTATAAAGCCTGCTGATCCTGTTACTAATATTATTTTATTTTTCATTTTAATACTGGAGGCTGAGGCCGGAATCGAACCGGCGTAAACGGCTTTGCAGGCCGCTGCATGACCACTCTGCCACCCAGCCCTATTTCTTTAAAGTGGCCATTGTATATGAAATGCCTGTATAAATAGTAATAATTGTTGCTATAAATAATAATATGTCCCCAATTATAAACAATAGATTAAAACTTAAAGAGAACCCTAATAGATATACAAAAATTGTATTGAGTTGAATAGTAGTTTTTATTTTTGCAAGAAATGTTACTTTGGTTGCAGCATTATTATTATTTCTAGCATTATAATCCCTTAAAGCTGCAACAAATACCTCTCTTGAAATTATTAATGCACTTAAAAAACCAACTAAATAACTAGATAGGCTTAATGAAATTGCGATAAATAAAAAAATAATAAGTATTTTGTCAGCTATTGGATCTAAAATTTCTCCAATTTCAGATACCAAATTATATTTCCTAGCGAGATATCCATCCAAATAATCGGTAACGCCTGCAAACATAAATAATACTAATGCAGCTATATGGCCATCATTCGACATCAGTAGCAAAAAAATAATTATTGCTAAAAATATTCTAGATATAGTTAATAAATTAATCAGTAAATTCATTTATTTAATTCTTCTATAATCAACTTTGCTATTTTGGCATTAATGCCTTGAACAGTCATCAAACTTTTAATATTAGATTCTTTTATGTTTTTTATATTTTTATACTTTTTAAGTAATCTTTTTTTAAGAACATCTCCAATACCAAAAACATTATCTAACTGAGATCTATTAATGCTTTTCCTTTTTTTCTTTCTTTGTGCTTGCAGTGAGAATCTATGAGATTCATCTCTTACCTCTTGTAAAAGTAAAAATGCTTTTAAATACTTATCCAATTCAACAATACCTTTTTTACCAATAATTGTTTCAGTTGCCCTAATTCTATTTGAGCCTTTTACAATAGATATGACTTCTATATCACTATGTTGTGATTCTCTAATTACGTTATTAGCAAACTTTAATTGTGTTTTGCCTCCATCAATAAGTATTAAATCAGGTTTAACCTTTGGGTCTTCATAATACTTAAGTCTTCTTTTTAAAACATGCTCTAAAGATCCTATATCATTCCCTGAAAGACTTTTAGGAATATTAAATAGTCTGTAATCAGACTTATTAGGCCCCCTTTTTGAAAAAACAACACATGAGGCAACTGCATTATCTCCTGAAATATGACTTACATCATATCCTTCAATTTTGTTTAGGTTTTTAATGCCTAAATATTCCTGAAGTTCCTTTAATGCAAAAGTATATTTATCTTCTTTGCTGATATGATTTTTAATTACTTGTTGTGCATTCAATTTACATAAATTGAAAATAGGTCTTATAGATTTATTAGGTGATTGAATAATAGTTACTTTCTTTTGATGCTTTTGGTAAAACATATCCTCAAGTATTTTTTTATTTTCAATAGAGCCTGTGCATAAAATCTTTTTTGGTATGTCAGCTTGATAATCATAAAAATTTACAATCGCGCTTTGATAAACATCTTCTATATTCTCATAATGCGCTTGCTTAACTAAATATGTTTTGGTGCCTCTTATTTTGCCTCTCCTTACAACAATTATTGAGATGCCAAGATAAGCAAGTTCTGAATGAACTGAAAAAATATCTATATCAGATGCAAATGTAACAACTGATTGCTCTTCTTTAAGTAAATTTAGTCTTTCTAGTCTGTCTCTTATTTCAGCCGCTTTCTCAAAATTAAGCATTGATACAGCTTTATCTATATCACTAGTTAATTTTTGAATAGTCTTTGTATCAGAAGATGAAAGAAAAGATTTTGCTCCAGTTATATCTTCAAAATAATCTATCTTTTTTATCTTTTGCACACATGGAGCAGAGCACCTTTTCATTTGATGTTCTATACATGGTCTTGTTCTATTTGAAAAAGTATTATCGCTACAGTTTCTAACTTTAAAAATTTTTTGAATTTCTTTAATTGATTTTTTTACAGCCTCAGAGCTAACAAACGGTCCAAAATAATTTTTGTCTACTGCTTTTTTTGTTCTTTTTAAGTAAACTCCTGGAAAATCATGATCTAATGAAAAATATATATAAGGATATGTTTTATCATCTCTTAAAAGAATATTAAATTTTGGCTTATTTTCTTTAATAAGCATTTGCTCAAGTAATAATGCTTCAACTTCATTTTTTGTAGTGAAAGTCTCAACTTTGTCAGTGAGAAATCTGATTTGTGATGCCTTTCTATCCTTATGAGATTTTCCAAAGTAAGAAGAAACTCTTTTTTTTAAATCTTTTGCTTTTCCGATATAGATAATTTCATGATTATGAAAAAATTTATAAACGCCAGGCGTATTTGGAATTTTCTTTAAATTAACGGACATAACGAAAAATATTTTTGAAATTAATCTTTATTATTAAGATATTTCTTAGTATAAATCTTGCCTGCATTTACACCAAATTGATCAAAAGGGTTTATTCCCAGCATAATAGCTGTTATGAATGTTCTGTGCTCCCATGTTGCTATTAAATACCCCAATGAATAACTATTCTCTTTATTAAGTAAAAATAAGTTTGTTGGGGTATTACCATTAATTCTTTCTTCATTTTTTAAATCTTGAGCACCTTGTGATAAAAGCTTTGAGTGGGTAATAGCCTGAGCATAAGCTAGACTTTTTTTATCTTCTTGACTTGCAATAATATCAGCGCAAATATCTTGAGTGCCCTGATGAAGTAATTGAAAATATGAATGTTGTGCAGTTGGTCCATATCCTCCAAAAATAACTTGTCCTGTATTCTGAAACTCTGAATTCTGATTTGCTGGTTTGCCAAGAGACTCCATCTCTAGCTGTTGAATATAATCTGGTAAAGAACGGTAATGCCAAATATAAGACAAGACGGTTCTAATATTTTTTCCTTTAAAATTATTTAACCAAATATCGCTAAATGATAAAAATTTTATAAAATCAAAATATTTTTTATCACTTACTAAATCTTTATCACATTCATATCCACCAAGGATAAACTGATCGAATTTTGATCCAAAGAATTTACTATCTGGCTCTTCAATAGGTATGCCGCCAAAAGAAGATGCTTCACCAATTGATGACCATATAGAATATCTTCCACCAATCTCATTATCGATTCTTATTATATTTTTTTGTTTAAATTTATATTTTTTTGCTTCGTTAGGATTTGCTGTAATTGCTATAAAATTATCTGCGCTTCCTGACCATTCTAGTGCTTGTTTTAGTGTTTCAATTGTTTCATCAGTTTTAAATGATTTTGAAGATACAATAAAAACCGTTGAATCGTTATTACATATATCAATCTTTTCTGAAAATTCACCTGGATCAGAACCAGTAACAAATAATAAATTTCTACGTAAGACCTTATTGGGATAAAAAGCTTCAGCAAGAAGTTTTGGCCCCTCAAATGAACCGCCTATTCCTATTGTGATTATAGTGATGTCATCTTTGTATACTGCAGGTTTCTTTTCTTTAATCCTCTCTACTAAAGTATTTACCCTATCTCTAACTTCACCACTATCAAAAAATGAATGAAAAATTTCATCCTTTTCTTCAGATACTTGATTTATAAAATCAACTTTTTCTTTTCTATATTTTGGATGCCATGCAGCACGATTTTCAGATCTATTAACAACTTTACCATTCATCAAATCATTTATTTTTGACTGTAAGTCTAATTTTTTTGCCTTTTCATCAAACTCTTTAAAAAGTTCAGGTGTAAATTCATTTATGAATGATTCATATCGTAAAATATTATTCTCATAAATATAGTTATTGGATTTTTTTTTATTCACTTTATGCTTGAGTATATTTCATTAAGAGTCTGATTTATATTATCTGATTTTGTTATTGGCCTTCCAATAACAAGATAATCTGCTCCTAAGTTAATTGCCTCTTTAGGAGTCATAACTCTTCTTTGGTCATCATCAGAATCCCGCAATCTGATTCCGGGAGTGATTGATAATAACGATTCTCTTTTTTTAACTTGCATTAATTCATGTGGAGAGCAAACAACTCCATCGATTCTTGCCGACTCTGCTGCATCTAACATTGCCTCTACTTGTTCAGACGACATTTTATTGAAGATAGCAGCAGTATCCTGATCGCTGAGACTAGTCAAAACTGTTACTCCAAAAACTTTTATACCTGTTCCTGAAACAGCTTCCATTGCAGCTGACATCATATCTTTTCCGCCAGATGTATGGACGGTTAGCATTTTTATAGGTAATGAAGTCAGGCTTTCGATAGATTTTTTTACAGTATTTGGAATATCATGAAGTTTTAAATCTAGAAAAATATCAAAACCTTTCTCAGATGCATACATAATACTTGCCTGACCAATTGAATTAAAAGAAACACTACCAATCTTCAACATGCATTTTCTATTATCAAGAGAGTCAACAATATATTTTAATTGATCTAACTCAGTTTCATCTATTGCTACAATTATCATTTATCTAAAAGTGATTTCGAAGCCTTAAAATGCATTGTTGTTGTTTCACCTAAATAAGCTACATCTTTTGTTTTTGGATTTACAAACTTTCTTGGCCTAATATATTTTTTTGAAAATGTTCCAAACCCTCTTATTTCAACTTTATCATCTAATGCAACTGTATCGATAATTGAATTTAAAATGACATCCAACGCATCAGTTATTTTTGTT
>CETB01170290.1_pt1 | contig 11416 bp, 9 predicted proteins | sample 356381 | NCBI WGS metagenome assembly CETB01 (sample SAMEA2622545, study PRJEB7988) | marine metagenome | biome: marine biome (ENVO:00000447); feature: deep chlorophyll maximum layer (ENVO:xxxxxxxx); material: "saline water (ENVO:00002010), including plankton (ENVO:xxxxxxxx)" | depth 155 m | reverse complement strand
TCCGTATCTTCAAACCTTATAAGAAATTTCCCTTTATACGTTCTAGCATGTAGCCAAGCAAATAAAGCTGTTCTTGCCCCACCTAAATGCAGATTCCCGGTAGGGCTAGGCGCAAATCTTGTAATTTCCATTAATTGCCTCTAATTTTTTTAAGATACTCTTCATGTAATTTTATATCTTCATTATTTGCTTTTATTTCTAATAATGTATAGTTTTCACCTAAACCTTCTTCATCTGTCATTTTATCTACAGACCTGCTCTCTTCTAAGCCTAAGCTCTTTTGTCCTCCCGTCATAAGAAGATAAACTTCTGAGAGAATTTTTGAATCTATTAAAGCTCCATGATAAGACCTATCATATCCTTTGATTTCATATCTATCTGTTAATGCATCCAGACTATTTCTCTGACCTGGATGTTTTTCTCTTGCTAAAGATAATGTATCAGTGATTTTTACAACTTGATTTTCTATCTTGATATTTAATCCTGCTAACTTCAATTCATTATTTAAAAAACCCACATCAAATTCTGCATTATGGATCAGTAATTCAGAATCCTTAATAAAATCTAAAAACTCTTTATAAATTTCTCTAAATAATTTTTTATCTGATAAAAATTCATCACTTAAGTTATGAATGTTCTCAGAATCTCCAACTCTCCTTTCCGGATTTAAATAAACTTGATATTCCTTTCCTGTTAATTTCCTATCTTGTAACTCTACAGCAGCAATCTCGATTACTCTGTGTTCATTTGAGAGGTCCAGTCCAGTGGTTTCGGTATCTAATACAATTTGTCTCAAAAGAGTTCCTCAATTCCTAAGTTAGCCAATCTGTCAGCAATATCATTTTCGCGGTGATTGCTATGTCCTTTCACCCAGTGCCATTTAGTCACATGAAAAGTATTTAATTCGTCCAGTCTCATCCAAAGATCAAAATGTTTGACTGGTTTTTTATTAGCTGTCTTCCAGTTATTTACTTTCCATTTTTTTATCCAATCTGTAATGCCATCCATCACGTATTTAGAATCAGTAAAAATATCTATGTCACTTGCTTCTGAAATGAATTCTAAAGCTTTGATAGCGGCTGTTAATTCCATTACATTATTTGTTGTGTCTTCTTTACCGCCATATATTGTAATTTCTTCTGTGTTATCTATTATAAGTGCACCCCATCCCCCTACTCCTGGATTACCTTTGCAAGCTCCGTCAGTATATATTCTAAGTTTTTTTTTATGGGTCATCCTGTCTTCAAGGTATAAACTAATGATAATATTACTTTAAAAATGTTCCCTAAAATAGAACCGATTAAGGCATTTACAGATAATTATATCTGGGCGATTGTTACTGATTCAACAGTGACGATTGTTGATCCTGGAGACCCAGATGCTGTTGAAAATTATCTCAAACAAAACAAACTTTCACTTAAGAATATTTTAATTACTCATCATCACTTTGATCATACAGGTGGGATTGTTCAACTTTCGGAAGGTAGAGACTTAAAAGTCTATGGCCCAACAGGTGGCCATATTAAAGGTATTACAAACCAGTTAAAAGAAGATTCTAAAATTCAAATAGAAGGGATAAATTTTGAAATCTTTGAAACACCTGGACATACATTGGATCATATTTCTTACTATTCATCTGAAGAAAGAATTCTTTTTTGTGGAGATACTTTATTTTCTGGTGGTTGTGGAAGATTATTTGAGGGCACACCGCAACAAATGTTTATCTCACTTAAAAAATTATCTACCCTTCCTCCCGAAACTAAAGTTTTTTGCACTCACGAATATACGTTAAGTAATCTTTCTTTTGCTCTTGAAGTAGAACCTGAAAATCAAAAGCTATTAGATTATTTTAACGAAGTCTCAAAGCTAAGAGAAAATGATCAGGTTTCCCTACCATCATCTATTGACTTGGAAAATAAAATAAACCCATTCCTTAGAACTAAGATTGACCAAATCAAACTAAATGCAGAAAATTATAGTAATTCAGATAATCTTGATGAGGTTGAGGTATTTTCAGCTGTCAGAAACTGGAAGGATAATTATTAATTATGAAAATAAAATATTTAATAGTTTTTTTTATTTTTAGTAGTTCTTCACTAACTGATCCAAATCTAGATCTTTGGGACGAAATTAGAAGTAGGATGATATTTAATCATTATCTCGATCATTCTTCTGTAAATTATGAGTTAGAAAAATATAATGATAATCAGTATGTTATTAATCGTTTGGCAAAAAATGGGCAAAGGTATCTTTATTACACAGTTAATCAAACTTTGATAAACAATCTCCCTGTCGAGCTTAGTTTAATTCCTTTTATAGAAAGTCAATTTGAACCATATGCTCAATCCGCAACTGGAGCATCAGGAATTTGGCAGTTTATTTTAAGCACTGCAAGAGAGCAAAATTTAAAAAAGAACTGGTGGTATGATGGCAGACGAGACATAGTAGCTTCAACAAGTGCTGCTTATGACTATCTACTAAAACTTCATAAAAAGTATGATGATTGGCTTCTTGCTATTGCAGCATATAATGCTGGACCAAATAGAGTCACTAGAGAAATCAAGAAAAATTTAGAAAAAGGTTTATCTACTGACTTTTGGTCTTTAAATTTACCAAAAGAAACAAAGGCTTATGTTCCTAAGCTTTTAGCTCTTCTGGAAGTTATAAAAAACCCTAATGAATTTAATGTAACATTACCTCATCTACCTAATAGACCTTATTTTCAAGAAGTAACTCTACCTTCTCAAGTTGATCTCATGCAGGTTGCAAATATTTCTGGTCTTAAGTTAGAGATAATTTATGAATTAAATGCAGGATTTAATCAATGGGCAACTGACCCAAATGGACCATTTAGAATCTTATTGCCCGTAGGAATAGCAGATAGATTTCAGGTAATTCTAGATAACACAGACCCATCGGAACTCATACAATGGGATAAATACTTGGTCCAAAAAGGAGATACTTTAACTAAGATAGCTCAAAAATATTTAATAGATCATCAGTTATTAAAAGAAATTAACGAACTCAAAGAAGATACAATTTATGAAAATGAGGAGCTCATTGTCCCTAGAGGCCCAAGCTGGATAAAGGACTATTTAAATAAACCAGATATATATTATGTTAAGGCTGGAGATAGTCTCTGGTCAATTGCAAAAAAATTTAGTGTGACGATAAGAGATATCTCAATTTGGAATGATATAAATCCAGAAAAATTTTTATTAACTAATACAAAAATTTTAATTTATCCAAAATATTTCAAAGAGAAAAAAAGAAAACCCATACCAAAAAATGACATTGCTTACCCTGTCAAAAGTGGAGATAGCATAAGCAAAATATCTTATAAATTTGGCATTCCAAAAGAATGGATTCTTAAATGGAATAATATAGACAATGAAGAGTTAATATACCCAGGACAGATAATTAAGCTTAAATTATCAGAAATTAACTAATTTTCTAACTGTTGTGTATTTCTGGGGTCTAGAATATCTCTAAGACCGTCTCCTAAAAAATTTAAAACAAATAATGTAATTGAAAATAATAATGCAGGAAAAATTAATAGCCACCAATATTCTTCCATGGTGGTCGCACCCTCTCTAATGAGAATACCCCAAGAACTATCAGGAGGTTGTACTCCTAGTCCAAGAAAGCTCAAAAATGCTTCTAAAAGCATAAACTGGGGAACCAAAAGTGTTGCATAAACAATTACTGTGCCAAAAACATTAGGAATTATATGTTTGTATAAAATTCTTATTGTAGAAGCGCCCATTATTTGAGCTGAGATTATGAATTCTTTTTTCCTTAAACCTAAAACTTGTAGTCTGACAATTCTTGCCATAGAGAGCCATCCAAAAGCTCCGATGGATATAAAGAGAAAATAAATGTCCCTTCCAAAAATCACCAATATTAAAATTATAAAAATAACAAAAGGAAGTCCATCTAAAATATCAACCACCCTCATCATAAAAGTATCTATTTTTCCTCCAAAATAACCTGATAAAGCTCCATAAAAAAGCCCTATGGTAATTGCTACAAAAGTAGCTAGAAAACCAACTAAAAGAGAAACTCTGCTTCCATAAAGAACACGTGATAATAAATCTCTTCCTAACACATCAGTTCCAAAGAAATTTGCCAATGAAGGGGGCGCAGCACCTAAAATTAAATTTTGCTCTGAAACATCATATGGAGAAATAAGGGGAGCTAAAAAGGCACAAAATATTAGTAAAATAGTAAAACTAAAAGATATTACCAAAACTCTATTTTTTAATATTTCTCTATAAATTGAGTAAAAACTCATTAATCAATGCCTCCTTTATCTCTTAAAGTTGGGTTTAAGAATGAAGCTAAAATATCTGATAGCAACACAAAAGTTAATGTCATAAATGTAAATAAAATAGATGTGCCTAAAATCATGGTGTAATCTCTATTAAAAGCAGCTTGCACGTAAAACCTTCCTATACCGTTAATCTGAAAAATAGTTTCTACTACAAACGATCCAGCTAGAAGACCAGCAATAGCTGGCCCTAGAAAACTTATAACAGGAAGAATTCCTGCTCTTAAAGCGTGCACAAAAATAACCCTAAATTCTGAAATACCTTTTGACCTAGCTGTTCTTATAAAATCTTGTCCTAATACTTCTAACATCCCTCCTCTTGTAAGCCTTGCAAATATAGCTGCGTATGCAGTCCCTAAAGTTATTGTCGGAAGAATTTTATCGCCAGGATTATCTCCCCAACCATAAACAGGAACACTTTCCATCCAAATTCCAAAAATTAATACCAGAACAGGGCCAAGGATGATTGAAGGAATACAAATCCCCAACAAAGAAATAGACATTGGTACTACATCCAAAAGTTTACCGGGATTCAAAGAAGCTACTAATCCTGAACTAATACCCAAAAATAATGCAAATAATATTGAATATAAAGCTAGTTCAACTGTTGTTGGTAGACCTGATAATATTAATTCATTTACTGTGCGACCAGGATACTTAAAAGAAGGTCCAAAATCTCCAACAGCTATATTTGCAATATATGAAATAACTTGCTGATATAAAGGTTTATCTAAATTATATGCCTCATTTAGCTTTTGAATAATTTCAGGAGAAGCTACCCTTTCTGCATCAAATGGCCCGCCAGGAGCTGAATGTATCATTAAAAAAGTAATTATTATTACTATTAATAAAACAGGAATATATGTAAGAAGTCTCTTTAAAATAAGTTGTATCAAAACTCAGGTTCTAATGATAAAAATTGATATGGGTTTGTATCTAGTATATTTTCTTGCCATCCTTTAACTTGAGAACTAAGAAGATAAGTCCTTGTATAAGTATAAATAGGAATTACTGGCAGTTCGTCTATCAAAATGGTTTCAGCTTCTTCATATAAAGAGAATCTTTTCTTTGCATCTATTTCACTTGAAGCATCTTTTAACAAAGAGTCATAATCTAAATTACTCCACCCGGTTTTATTATTTCCTCTTCCCGTGACCATCATATCTAAAAACGTAAATGGATCAGGATAATCACCAATCCAACCTGCTCTAGAAATATCGTATTCTCCTTGGGTTTCTCTAGATAAATAGACCTTCCAATCAACATTTGTTAATACGATTGAAACACCAAGGTATTTTTTCCACATTTCTTGAATAGCTTGTGCAATTTTTTGGTGCCCTTCGCTAGTATTGTAAAGAAGCTCGATGGGCTTTTGTGATGCAATATCAAACCCAGATTTATCTAAATATTTTTTGGCAAGATCTGGGTTAAAGGAAAGATTTGTATCAGGGTTATAAGAATTTCTATCAGCTGGAGTGAATGATTTTGAAGGTTTTTGATTTCCTTTAAGAATGCTATTAACCAGTAAATCTCTATCAATCGCTAAAGACAAAGCCTTTCTAAAATAAATATTACTCATAGGGTATTTATTAACATTTAATCGATAATAGTATGTTCCAAAGTAATTATGCTCTCTTAGCTCTTGAGGCCTTTCTTCTCTATATTTTTTTATTTTTTCAGTAGGGACTGTGTTAGCCAAATGTATATTTTTAGATCTGTAGAGCCTGTCTTGTGTAAGCTCATTTTCTATGGGTAGAAATTCTATTCCATTTATTTTGTTATTTTGATTATCCCAATAAAGCTCATTTCTTTTAACTTTTATATATTTATTTATTTCCCAAGAAGTAATTTGAAAAGGACCATTGCCCACAAAATTTTCAACTCTAGTCCATTTATTATCTCTATTGGTAATACCACCATATTTTTCTATTGTTTCTGGGTGAACCGGCCAAGTTGAATAATGAGTTAAAATATTTAAAAAATAAGGAGTTGGATTTTCTAATTTAACTTCTAAAGTGTTTTTGTTTGCTTTAATGCCAACTAAGTTAAAATCTTTGATGGCAGATTTATGATACTTCTCAGCATTTTTCACAACATAAAGCATATCTGCATATTGAGCCCCTAACTCTGGAGATAATATTCTTTTCCATGAGTAGACAAAATCACTAGGTTCAATCTTCTCTCCATTACTCCATTTTGCTTTTTCGTTGAAAACAAAAGTATAAGTTAGGCCATCATTACTAATAACCCAGGATTTAGCTACTCCAGGTAATACAGAGGAATCTTTTGGATTAAAAATTACTAAGCCTTCAAGTAAAGCTAGTAATATTTTATGTTCAGGTACTCCTGTAACAATATGAGGATCCAAGCCTGAAGGTTCAGTTCCATTTCCTATAATAAGTAGCCCATCTTTGCTAGCTAAATCAATTTTAGAAATTTTATTATCTTGTGCGCCACAAGAAATTAAAAATAGAAGAATAAATAAAATTTTCATTAGTTAATCTTTCTAGTTAATTTAAAAAAAACATATCTCCCCAGAGGATCATAATATGAAGGATATGTATTGGCATTACCTGGAACATAGCTTATTGATTTTCCATTCAGAGGAGGATCTTGATCTAGAAGGTTATTTACTCCAAAAGAGAAATCAAAACCTTCTTTAAATTTCATAGAAAAAGATGAGTCTAAGTAAGCAGTATCATTAAAGTTTATTTTTGAACTATTATTAGAGTCTTCAACAGAATCTAAATACCTGATTGTAATTTTGTTAAAGGCTTCAATACTATTGATTTCATAATTAAATTTTAGTGAAAGTATATTTTGTATTTTAGGAGATGGCAGACCACATGTATTTTCATATTTACCTTTACAATCTTCAACAGGCAAACTTGACTGTAATTGGATATCTCTATTTAAGAGAAAATTTGAAAAGTTATTCAAAGTGATGCTACCAAAGTTTGTCATAAATTTTTTTGTAAAAGAAAGGTCAAACCCAGATGTCTTATTTTTTGAAATATTTAATAACGGGGTAGAAATATAACCGCTTCCTTCAAAAAAAGTTCCAGTAGTTGGATTTCTTTGAATTAAATTACAAAAATATGGCAAGCCAGTATCTAAACACTGGGACAGCACATATGAAGCATCAGGACTACCTACCTGATCATCTAAATTTATCTCATAAAAATCAAATTCAATATCTAATGAATCCTTAAAAGAATAAATTAAACTTAAGCTATTAGTTTTTGCGGTTTCAGGAAATAAATTAGGGTTTCCTCCTTGCAAAGAATTAATCTGCGTTTCTGATGTTGCTATATTTCCATATAGCGCACTTGTGACTCCTGTTCTTTGGCATTCTGAAAAAGAACGATTGGGGACCACTCCTGAACATGGATCACTGTCTAAAAATACCTGCTCCACATCATTTAATTCATATAGTTCGCTTATATCTGGTATTTTGACTGATTTTTGATGGGAGGCTTTTATTACTAGTTGCGGTGTAATATTATGAATAATCCCAAAATCATAGGTAAGACTTTCTTCGCCAATGGAATATTCTGAGTATCTAGCGCTTAAATTCAATAATGTTTCGGTGTTAAAAGGCAGTAAAAACTCTGCAAATATTTCATTAACCTGCAAATCTCCAAAAAGACTACTATGAGGATATTGTTGACCAGCTCCATCACTAAAATTGTCAGCGTATTTTTTTAAATTTAGATTTCTATGTTCAACCCCTATTGCAACCGCAAGCGAATCAACAAACTTTTTTTCTAGTCCAAAATTTTTAGAGATAATTAATTTATATTGATCTTGTGATAACTCACCATCAACCTTAAGATTCAAAGAGATATAATCAAGTGCTTCTTGAGTAACTCCAAGGTTTGAACTAGACATTATTTCATTAGAATTTGTCTTGAAAATGTTCCATGGGACACATGATTGGCCCGAAACACAGCTAGGGTTCTCTACAGATCCAGTTACTCTAAGAGCATTAGTCGCCTTTGATTTAGAAATATCATTATAGAAAGTAAAATTTAGTGAAGTCCTAATATAATTAATATTTAAATCATAATTCCAGCCTTCATAAAACCCCCCTTCAGAGGAGAAAGAAAGTTTATCTGTAGTACTTGAAAAGTCCTGTCTTCGTGGAAGTCCTTCAATATTTCTTCTACTTACATATAAAGGAGCCTCATCTGAAGAAGATAGGCCATTTTGAGTACATATAGTATTAAATTGTTGAGAAGATAATAAAGGGTGACTGCAAGGTAAATTTAAACCCAATCTAAATATTCCTGAATAATCCAACTGAGCTACTGTCTCGTATGAGGAATGGAAATAATCTAGTTCAACTGATCTTGAGTTTTCTAAATCAATTGATAATAAAATTCCGGTATCTATTTTTGTATCTGGTCTTTGTAAATGATTCATAGAAGCGAAATTATATTTAGTAGTCCCCTGTATGAAATCACTTCCACTAACATAATAGGTATTACCCCCTGTCTGGTTTTCAGAAAATTTTCCCTCGGGAGACGTTGAAGAACCTCTGCAAATGGAATTTCCTTGTAAAGCACAGACACTAATATCTCTTTGAGACCAATTCACTTCATCTATAGAGCGATAATTAATGAAACCAACCATCCTTGTCGACTCAAAAATATCGCCCCCATAAGTTAATGAAATTGAGTTTTGATGACCATCGGAAACAGAGTTAGGTGAGACATTGTAATTGTTTGAAAGATGCAAGTTTCTCAAGACAGCATCATCATTTTGATGATTGAAAAATGAATGCTGATAAGATATTTCAATACCGGAGAAATCTCTGTCTAGGATAAAGTTTATAACACCTCCTATAGCATCAGCTCCATATATTGTTGATTTACCTCCAGTTAAAATATCTATTCTTTTAACTAATGATAAAGGTATCTGGGTTAAGTCCTGTTCTGAATGACCATTGATTGGGCTTCCTGGAGCAAGTCTTTTGCCGTCCACAAGTAGTAAGGTCCTCTTTCCTCCTAAACCTCTTAAACTTATAGATGAAGTGCCACTTGCTTTATTAGAATGAAAAGTAGAATTACTTGGTTTTATTTGAGGAAAGTGAGAGAGAAAGTTTTCTAGCTTCAAAACGCCTCTTTCTTCTAAATCGCTGCTATAGATAGAATAAACGGGATTAGCAATTTGTGTAGTATAAGAAGTTAAAGCCGTCCCTGTTATTACAAGTTCTTCGTCTAGTTCTTCGTTAAAGGAAAGACAACTAATAAAGAAAAAAGCTATGTATATAAATCTCATAAGTAATTAAAAAACTGAATTATTTCATCTTTTTATTTATTAAAGAACTATTTTCTAAAATTCTAATGTTAAAATTTAGCTATGAGTTTCTTAAACGGAAAAAAAATACTAATAGTTGGCGTGGCTAACAAGTTTTCAATAGCTTCAGGCATAGCTAAGTCTATGAATAAAAATGGAGCTGAACTATTTTTATCTTATCAAAATGAAAGGTTAAAAAATAAAGTTATGCAAGTAGGTGATGAGTTAAATTGTAAAAACTATTTTGAATGTGACGTAAGTGATGACAAATCAATCGAATCCTTAATTAAAGATGTTAAAGATAAATGGGGAACCCTTGATGGAATCGTTCATGCTGTTGGGTTTGCACCATCCAATGAATTAGATGGAAATTATATTGATGTTTCCACTCGAGAAGGTTTCGCAATTGCTCATGATATTAGCGTTTATAGTTTTACCGCTCTCGCAAAAGCTTCTCGAGACATTATGAAAGATAGAAACGCTTCTCTTTTAACGCTATCTTACCTTGGGTCACAAAGAACTTTACCGAACTATAATGTAATGGGAATTGCTAAAGCATCATTGGAATCATCTACCAGATATCTCGCTAGCAGTTTGGGTAAAAGTCAAATAAGAGTAAATGCAATATCTGCTGGGCCAGTTAAAACACTTGCAGCTTCTGGTGTAAAAAGTTTTAAAAAAATGTTGTCCTATAATGCTTCAAGAGCGCCATTAGGAAGAAATATCACAACAGATGAGGTAGGTAACGCAGCAGCTTTTCTTTGCTCAGACCTTGCAAGCGGGATAACTGGAGAAATACTTTATGTTGATGGTGGGTTTAATATAACTGCTATGGGTGATCTTTCTGAAGCTAATTAATTAGAAACCTGCTTCTTGTTGTTTGAAAAAAGAAGCAACTGAAATTCTGCTTCTTAAATTATTTAAGGATATTTTTGCTGAATTTATTTCTTCTTTTTTAGCGAGGTTCTCAGAGTTTTTTATCTTGGTTAGCTTAACAACATAAATGTCCCCATTTGGTAAATTTGATCTAAAAACAGGGTCATTTAATTCAATAGCGAACAAGGTATTCAAAACCGATACGGGGAGCAAGCTACTATCTCTTTTAATGAGAGAATACTCTGTAAAACTATCCGTCTTCCCTTCTGTTAATGCTTTTTCTACCTCTAATGCTTTTGTTGCTATTGAAGTAACTGCTTTTTCGTTTCTTAAAATATTTTTTATCTCTTCCTCTGCTTCTGATTGTGATAAAAGTGCTTCTGATTTCAGGCTATTAATTTCAACCAATATAAAGCCTGCATCTATTTCTATCGGGCCTAAAATATCGCCCTCGGAAACGCTTTCATTAAATAACTCACTTAATATATCAAATTTTATAATTTCCTCAGGAACGCTTGAAGAGCTAAAGGACTTAGTTTTATTGATGTTTAAATTTAATTCGTTAGCTACTAAATCTAAGTTTTCACCCAAGAAATTCTCTTCAACAGAAACAATAATCTCAGATAGTTTTTCTCTAGCTTTTGTCGAAAGGATGCTTTCTTTTACATCTTCTTTAGAGATGTAAGATTGATTTCTTTCAGTTATTTTAAGCACATGAAAAGAACCTTCTAATTCAATTAGATTAGATATGTCATTTACGTCTAATTCTAAAATTTCATTTTCAAATTCTTCAGGAAAGACTGTCCCATCTGTAAAACCTAAATCACCTCCTAGGGATTTACTTCCAATATCATCAGAAAAAGTATTAGCTAAGTCACTAAATGATTTTCCTTGCCTTAACTCGTTTAT
>CETB01082159.1_pt1 | contig 11416 bp, 7 predicted proteins | sample 356381 | NCBI WGS metagenome assembly CETB01 (sample SAMEA2622545, study PRJEB7988) | marine metagenome | biome: marine biome (ENVO:00000447); feature: deep chlorophyll maximum layer (ENVO:xxxxxxxx); material: "saline water (ENVO:00002010), including plankton (ENVO:xxxxxxxx)" | depth 155 m | reverse complement strand
CAGAGGTGGCAAGCAATGCTTCAGAAAGTCGACACTAAGAAACTAACCGCTGGTTTAATCGTACTTACCTTTCTGGTCATTGCTGTTGGCGGATTGATCAGAGTTTCAGATGCCGGAGAATCCTGTCCGGATTGGCCGACTTGCTTCGGCACATGGGGATTCGATATTAGCCCCGAGGAGCAAGAAAGATGGTGGAACGAAAATCCCGATGAAATAGACTCCCGGGGTGAACATCATAGATACACTACTTTTGAAATTTTTACGGAGTGGTTTCACAGACTATTGGCAGGAGCAATTCTTGGCCCTCTGGTAATTGTAAACTGGCTAACCATACGTCGTAATGAAGATACGTCAAAACGCTCGATTTTCGCATCTAACTTGGCGCTAGGACTAATCATTTGGCAAGGGGCACTAGGTTGGTTAACCGTCAAAATTGACAATATTCATTGGAGTGTAGCAATGCATCTATCAAGCGCTCTTGCATTCATATTATCTCTAATTTGGTTATGGATTTGCATTAATCGAGATGAGGGGATTCAGCCGTCTTGGTTAGAATTTGACCCAATCCTTGCTTCTAAGTGGAAAAATAGAATTGCGTGGTTAGGGCTTAGCACCTTTACCACAGTTTTTGCTGGGGTATTTGTCGCTACAACACCCGGTGCAGATCAGATATGTGGTGTATCAGGCGATGTAAATTCATGGCCTCTTTGTAATGGAGATTACCTTCCAGAAATAGTTGACTTGGAAAATCAATCTCAAATTTTTCATCGATGGCTGGTTGCATTTGTTGGAGGTATTCTACTAATTGCTTCTTGGTATGTTAGAAATGAACAGATTCAGCACCAGCATGGAATAATCCTCAGAAATTGGATTTGGGCAGCAACTGCACTATATTGCTTGAATATTGCAATCGGAGCTCTGTACATCCTTTCTTGGTCACCGGATAATGAAACATTCCGAGAAATACTTTCTCTGATTCATTTGTTGGTTGGCAGCACATCATTTCTTACTATAGCAACCTCTTGGTTGGCTATCTCTACCTTCGCCCTATATGAGCCTGAACCTGAGGCCCTGTGATGAGTCGAATTGAAGGGCACACACCCTAAGGACGCGCTATGGGAGATGCCGGGAGTGCGGCTAAGGCTTGGCTCACTCTAACCAAGCCAGGAGTGGTCGTTCTTCTGCAGATTACCGCACTATGTGCGGTATTATCTCACGATTTGCTTGAAGCATCGGGATTCTCTGATATGGATTGGAATGAATCCATTCGTACCATGGCGATTGTTTTCGTTGGAGGCTATCTTACAGCTGGAGGTGCTAATGCAATCAATATGTGGTACGATAGAGATATTGATCCAATTATGCAACGGACTTCAAAAAGACCGATACCAACTGGTACTGTGAGTTCAAATGGAGCACTGATTTTTGGAATCTTCATTTCGGTAGCAGGAGTTATTTGGTTCCTTGAATTTGCTAACCAAGTAGCTGCCTTTTGGGCTGCATTTAGTATCTTATTCTATGTCTTCATTTACACAATCTGGCTTAAGCGAACCTCAGTTCAAAACATAGTGATCGGAGGTTTAGCTGGTGCAACTCCACCAGTAATCGGTTGGGCTACTTCAGTAGGCGACTTAACTATCAATCTAGATTCAGTAGAAGATTTTGTAATTTCAATTTTTGATTTGGGGAGCTTAATGCCTTGGTACCTTCTCTTGCTAATTTTCCTATGGACTCCACCTCATTTCTGGGCTTTGGCTCTATATCGTTCGGAGGAATACGACTCGGTTGGAATCCCAATGATGCCTGGAGTTAAAGGTGCAAGAAGAACCCTGATAGAAATGAAGGTATATTCTATTTTCTTACTTATTTTAGCAGTATTTGCACCCATAGCAATGGGCGGAATGAATAGGTATGATACAATCTACCATGTATTTGGATGGAGTACAATTATTATCACTTTATGGTATACCAGAACAGTATTCATCATTGACCCAAATGAGCCTCACACTGCTTCTGGACGAATCCCTTCCGCGGCTCGCTCTTTCTTTGTTTCAATGATATATCTCGCCCTGATGTTTGCAATTGTGGTTACTGCAAGTGCTGGTTTACAAGGATCAATTTTAGGAGCAGTATTGGCGGCTACGATTATTGTTAGGGATGAATGGAATTCAAAAGCGACTTCTTCGGAGATTTCAGCCTGAATTCAGGAAATCCTCAAACGCCTGCCCGTCTGTTCGCCGACCGTGGTACGCGTCAAGCAGCCGGAGGGTCGAGAATGAATGAGCGAGAACTAATCTATGATTGGAACATCATAGACTATGAAATAAAACGCGATTCTGCTAACCACCCACATGATGTTTGGTTCGATGATGAAACCCTGAGAGATGGGCTACAAAGCCCGAGTGCGCGTAATCCAACCATAGAGCAGAAAATCGAATTAATTGATTATATGGAAAGGCTAGGGATTCAGAAAGTGGATCTTGGCCTTCCCGGAGCCGGCCCATTTCATGTCAGTCACATAGATGCAATGCTTACCCACATGGGCGAGAATGGTTACGATTTGAGACCGGGTTGTGCTGTTCGGACCGTTGTAGGAGATATCGAACCCCTAGTAGATTTGCAAGCCAAGCATGAGAGACAGATTCAAGCAAGTGCATTCCTAGGAACGAGCCCCATTAGACAATTTGCAGAGGGTTGGACCATGGAACGAATCCTAAGTACGGCCGAGAAAGCAGTTACCTTTGCGGTTGACAACGATATCCCTGTGATGTTCGTTACTGAGGATACCACTCGCTCAAAGCCGGAAGAAATCAAGGCTGTTTATACTAGTGCAATAGAATTGGGCGCCGACAGAATTTGTGTTTGCGACACCTGTGGTCATGTGACTCCTAACGGAGTGCGCAAATTACTTACTTTTATTCAAGACGAAGTTATTCCTGACGCAGGAGTGAAACGTAAAGATATCGAAGTCAATTGGCATGGTCACCAAGACAGAGGTTTGGGTGTTGCAAACAACCTCGCGGCTGTTGAAGTTGGGGCGGATGTAATTCACGGAACTGCATTGGGTGTAGGAGAAAGAGCAGGAAATGCCCCACTAGATCAAACCCTAGTCAATCTCTCACTGATGGGAGTTATCGAAAATGACCTAACTGCCCTAAATGAATACATGAGAAAGGCTCATGAGTATATCGAAGTAGCTCTTCCTCGGAACTACCCTGTCTTTGGAGAAGATGCCTTTGAAACTGGCACTGGAGTACATGCTAGCGCGGTAATCAAGGCTATGAAAAAGGGGGATCATTGGTTAGCAGACCGTGTATACTCAGGAGTACCTGCTCAGGATTATGGCCTTCAGCAAGTTATTCGAATTGGACATATGAGTGGGCGTTCAAACATTATCTGGTGGTTGAAAGAAAATGGTTATCAAGCAGACGACGATTTAGTCTCTCATATGTTTGAGGTAGCTAAAAATCAGCGCCGGTTGATGGATGATGAAGAAGTTCATCATGCTATATCAGAATATAATCAAAACAACTGATTAATTAGTAATTTGAGGCGATGCGTCGACCACCCATGCATCGGCAATGGCTAAAACCCCTACAACGTCGAATCCGACCCATGCGTACGATAGCGATGCTGCTTGTTATGATGCTTGTATCGCCTGTCGCGGCAACTATTGGTGAAGGACAAAATAACAATATTGACTTTGAAGTGAGTGGAGAAAATATTGTACCAACTTACTCCAAAGCGGTTCAATTAGCCTTTGATAGAGTAGAGAATCTCAATCAATACACCGTTGAACAACTATCCCAAACCAACCAATGGTTGATTGTAACCCAAATCCCCATCGAAAAACAGTCATTGACTTTAGCCAAGCCAGAATCCGTGGAACCTGCACCCATCTTAAGAGGGGCTTATATCTGGTATTTTGATGACCCATTAGAGGTTATTGACGATCTCGAAATGTTGGTTCAAATTGGTCATATCGAATCCTATTCGCCCTTAGTGGAACGCCAACAATTTCCAAGAGATAATCCCAATGATCCAGAATTTTCTTCACAATGGCATCTTGAAAATACGGGTCAGACATCAGGACTGAGTGGAGAGGATATCAATGCCACAGATGTTTGGGACAATTATCGTGGTGAAGGTGTAGTAATCAGTATCGTTGATGATGGTTTGGATCACCAACATCCCGATATTATCGATAACTACGATGCTAATTACTCCTACGATTGGTGTAACGACGATAGTGATCCCACGCCAAATTCCTGGGATGGTCATGGTACGTCTGCTGCAGGTGTAGCCGCAGCGGTTGGAAATAACTCACTATATGTTTCAGGAGCGGCGTGGGAAGCCACACTAGGTGGTTCTACCTTAATCGCATGTTGGTCTGGCGACAGCACAGAAGCCAGTGCATTATCCTTTGAAAACGATGATATCGATATTTACTCAAATTCTTGGGGCCCCACGGATGATGGCGAAACGCTATCAGGGCCGGGTCCACTTACACTAGCTGCTTTTGAGGAAGATGCCTACAATGGAAGGAAGGGGCTGGGCAATTCCATTATATGGGCTGCAGGAAATGGGTTAGGAAGTGATGATGATTCCAACAAAGATGGTTATGCAAACAGCCGATTCACCATTGCAGTAACCGCAATCTCTCACGAAGGAGAACAATCATACTATGCGGAACCTGGTGCAAATATCCTCGTTACAGCTCACTCAAATGGCGATGGTGAGGCAATAACCACCACCGACATAGTAGGAAGTGGGGGTTACAACGGTAGTGGAAATGTGAGCCACACATTCGGAGGAACCTCCAGCGCCACACCATTAGCGGCTGGAGTAATCGCCCTGATGTATGATGCTAATCCATTTTTGACCTGGCGAGACGTTCAGGAAATTTTAGTTCATACTTCACGAATGAATGACCCTAACGATTCTTCATGGAACACTAATGGAGCAGGTCACGATGTCTCTCATAAGTATGGATTCGGTGCAGTAGATGCCGGAGCGGCAGTGTCCATGGCGTTGAATTGGACAACTCTAGATCAGGAAATTAACTCAACCTACGGTCCATATTTGCCTAACTTCGATATCCCGGATGGAAATCAGTCTTGGAGCGAATTTCCTATCTCTGTAAACACCGAACTGTCGATAGAAAGTGTAGATGTTATTGTAGACATCAACCACACATACCGTGGTAACTTAGACATTGTATTGCAATCACCAGATGGAACTGAATCATGGTTGGCGGTGAGTAACGGCGATAGTAACGACGACTATTCTGATTGGCTATTCAACACAGTCCATCATTGGGGTGAATCAAGTATGGGTCTTTGGACACTGAAGGTACGCGATTCCATCAGTGGAGGAATGGGAACTCTCAATTCTTGGGAACTGATTTTCCATGGAGTGGATAATGATTGGGACCATGATGATGATGGGCTATCTGACGAAAATGAAACTCAAGTTTGGGGCACCGACCCCTATGATGCAGATACTGATGATGATGGCTTGTCAGATTATGATGAAGTTATGATTCACGGGACTGACCCTCTTGCGAGCGATTCAGATACTGATGGATTGACCGATCTGCAAGAAATATTCAACTATGCAACAAATCCTATGAATTCAGATAGCGACAATGATGGACTTTCAGATGGATTAGAAGTAAATTATTGGGGGACTAATCCTCTCGACTACGACCCTGATGCCGACAATGATTTATTCTATCATTTCCAAGATTGTAACGACAATAATCCAGACGTAAATCCGGGCACATATGAGAGATTGAATGGAATTGATGATGATTGTGACGATTTAACTGATGAAGGTTTCAATTTTACAGACAGAGATTCAGACGGCCTGTTGGATTGGCCAGAATACCACATCCATGGAACAGATTTTGAAGACTCTGATACCGATGATGATGGACTGGAGGATGGTATAGAGATTGAAACTTATGGCTCTAATCCTCTATCTTACGACCCAGATGCGGATGCTGATGGATACCATTGGTTCCTAGATTGTGACGACGAAGACGAATATCGTAATCCAGCTCTGCCTGAATTGTTAGACAATAAAGACAACGATTGTGACCTAGTAATCGACGATGGATTTTGGGATTTGGATTCCGATTCTGATGGATTAGATGATTATGACGAATTTCACAACATCACAAGTAATCCCTATGATGGCGATACCGATGATGATGGATTACCTGATGGACTCGAAGTAAAGACGTACGGCTCAAATCCACTTTGGTCTGACCCAGACAGTGATGGAGACGGTTGGTATTGGTTCCAAGATTGCCAGGATGATGATGCTGATAGAGCCCCTCTACTCACCGAATCATTAGACGCAAAAGACAACGATTGTGATGATCAGGTAGACGAGGACTTTCGTACTATTGATTCAGATCAAGATGGTCTATGGGATTACGATGAGTTCCACAATTTATCTACAGACCCAACAGATTCGGATTCTGATGATGACGGAATGAGTGATGGCAAGGAAGTCAAAGAAACCGGCTCAGATCCATTAGTGTTTGATCATGACCGTGACGAAGACGGATACTATGCCTTCGAAGATTGTGAGGATTTGATTGAAACCATCAATCCAGATGCAAGTGAGACATGGAATGGTTGGGATGATGATTGTAACGATATAGTCGATGATTCCTTGAATCGTGTTGATCTAATAGAATCGTCCCTTAGCAAAATTAGTACTGTAAATTGGGATTCTGTAAATCAGACTCTACGTATCGATATCCAAGGTATTCCAACTACAGTTAGTAAGGAAGTGGTATGGGAAATGGAAGGAGTAATTTTGTCTGGTAATTGGAGTGAAAATGGTCAGACATTGGTCCTAAAGGAAATCGATTGCAAAGCAAAGGATTGGCAATTAGCAGAAATTCTTTGCTCTGAGCGCAGTGGTATGCGAGAATTAAATCTCACAATAACAGATTCTGGATTTGAAACAAAGTTACAATGGACTGTTGATGTAAAAGTCTACATCCCAGCGCCAACTTTGATTGAATCTCTATTCTCATTCTTAGGTTCTACTTCCGGAATTATTGTTATTCTTTTCCTTATTCTAACTCTTGTTGGAGGTGTTGCATTTGCAGGAATGAAGATTAGGGAAAACAGAATGATTGCTGAGGCCTATGCAGAATTCAAAGTAAACCAAAACCCACTAGGTGTTACTCCCGAGCATCGAGCAGTTGAACTGCCATCTGCTCCTGATCTCAGCGCCCTACTGAATCAACACAGTGACAACAATCCCCCTATGGTAGAATCTGTTCCTATGCTTCAATCAACCATAGTCACAGTCGAAGCCACTCCTGTAATGATTGACGATTTATCCGAAGAAGAATGAAACTCAGGCTTCATCCGCTTCTTCTTCAGCAGCCAAAGGAAGATTTTCACCCCACTCAGCATCTGGTGATCCACCTTCCCATTCACCTACAACCGAGATGTCTTCAATTTCATCATCATCGCGCCATGGAGGTTCTCCATCGGCGCCACTTAACACTAACACACCTTCATCATCCAAACGTCTCTTTACAGTCTTGACTCCTTTTGAAATGGGTAATAGGTGACCTATTGGAGTACCTGTAGTTACGAATGGATGCGTTGCAGTACAAATCAGTAAACCATCAGTTGGTGAGCGTATTTCCATTGAAACTCCGGGGTGTTCGGGGTCCGATACAGTTGCAACCAATTCATCCTTCTCAACCCAAGAGCCAGCAGGAGTCAATACATCTAGGAGACCGCCATAGTCCGAACGAACCCATACCGAACCGGATGCGAGTAGTCGAAATCGTGGTCGGCTAGAATAACCAGGAATCACCTTCAAACTCCTCAATACATTCAGAACCCCATACATGGCAATCTGGATAGATTCAGGGTCTGCTTCATCTGCACCACCACCTTCGTAGGTAATACAACTAATTCCATGGTCATCAGCGGTTCTTCTTAGGGAGCCTTTCGGACCTTCACTGTCTAGAATTACCTCGATTCCGAAAGAACGGGCAGTTCTATTGCTTGCTGGATTAGCTAGGTTGGCCCTGATTTGTGGCATATTCGTACGACCCAGAGCCGCGGTATGTAGGTCGAGGATATGATCAGATTTAGAGAAAATTTCATACCATAATCTGTTTGCTACCCTAGAAGTTGTGTTTGAATCTTCTTTGCCTGGGAAGAAACGATTCAAGTCTCTGCCATCAGTCATGTATCTGCTCCGACGACGGTATCCCGGCATATTCACAATTGGGATAATCCGAATGGTTCCTGCAACCGAGGTGGGATCTATCGGCTTATCCTCTCCCAAGATTGCGTGCGACTGTAAGTAAGTCAATGCTAAGGGGCCAACCAATTCGTTACCATGAAGTGCTCCGATTAGGGTAACTACCGGCCCTGGCCGAGAACCATGAATTACAGTTATTGGGATGGGCCAAGATTCACCAATTTCCACGTCCATTAAGTCGTATTCAATTTGTCGAATTGTTCCTGGTTTCACAAGCTTGCGTCCAATTCGATGTGATTTCCAGCCACTAGTACGAGACCATGATTTCGGAGTGCTGCTAGGCTCTTCCAATGCTTTCTCAATCTCTTTTCTTCGACTTGTTGGAATTTGATTTGAGACCTTTATTGGCTGATGGCGTCGCCTCTTTGCCCTCGGAACTCGAACGTTCCCGTCATCTTTTTTTGATGACTTAGGTGTCTCTTCGGAATCCACCAATACCACTCTGTGGAGTCAACCAAATAAGAGGATTAGCATACAAGGATTGAGTGAAATATTGCTTATTCTTGGGCAATAATTGTATTCTGCTTATTGCGCGGGATGAACAATGAGTGCCGCAAATGGGAAGTCTGTTCAACAGTTACACGCTCCAAATAGTATCTGTTTTGGTTGTGGTCCGGCTAACTCAGAAGGACTGCGTATACACTCCTTCAGAAGCGAAAATGGATTAGAAATGCGATTTAACCCCTCTCCTAAACATCAAGCATTTCCAGGTATGATAAACGGAGGAATAATTGGAACTTTGATGGATTGTCATGGTAATTGGACCGCTGCTATTGCACTCATGGACCAATCTGGAGATGCCGAACCCCCTTGTACAGTTACTGCCAATTACAGCATCAAACTCCGTAGACCAACTCCTTTCGGCCATGAAATAATAGTAACTGGAGAGGTGATCGAATTGGCTGATGATAGAGCCAAAGTCAAGATGGAATTAACCTCTGATGGGAAAATATGTGCCATTGGAGAGGGTCTATTCGTAGCGGTAAAAGAAGGGCATCCTGCATATCATCGATGGAATTAGTAAGTAAAGTGCCCAGAACAAGAGTATATACACCAAGTTAGGAATCAACAACTATGATAGATGAACTTGTGACGATTCTACAGGTCGCTATTGCGGTTGTGATAATTGCAGTTTGGATATTCAGACCAAGACTAGAAACTAATTTCCGTGCTGGAAATGCAAAGAATATTGTTGAAGAATTTGCAGTATATGGATTACCAAAGTGGTCCGTATACGTTATTGGAGTAACAAAATTGACTCTTGCAAGCCTGCTAATTTTGGGCATTTGGTATTCTTCATTAGCACAATTTGCAGCTGTTGGAATGGGTTTCTTGATGGCAGGCGCTGTTGTTTGTCACTTGAAGACGAAGGGAGATCCATTAAGCCGTGCAACTCCTGCATCTCTCATGTTATTGATGTGTATTCTGGTTTTTTATCTAGGTTAAGCAATTAGATTCGGTATCCTTTAGAACGGCGGATTCTAAGTCGCATCGTGACGGTAGACGAAGACCTCGCAGAGGTAAGTCTCGCAGACCTGCAGGTGGATGAGAGAATAATCCAACACCTTAGGTCTGAATGGGGTATTGAAGAGCTATTTCCACCACAGCGTGAAGCCTTACCATACGCACTGGCCGGGCACAATGTGATGCTTACTATTCCCACAGCTAGTGGAAAATCATTGGTTGCTCATCTGACAATGATACAACGACTAATTTCTGACCTAAATGGAGCCAGAGGCCTGTATATTGTTCCACTCAAAGCCTTAGCATCTGAGAAAGTCGAGGAATTACAGGAATTGGCTAGCTTAGTTGGACTTAGGGTAGGTATAGCAATAGGAGATAGAAATGATGAAAATAGTGGCATCGATGATTCTGATATTTTAGTTTGCACGAGTGAAAAACTCGATTCGATATTACGAACTCGTGATAGGGTAATGGAAAAAATTGGTGTAGTAGTGGCTGATGAATTTCATCTATTACACGATATTTCTAGAGGGCCAACCTTGGAAGTTCTTCTATCCAGAATTCGTCACTCACAGCCCGAAGCCCAAATCATTGCCTTATCAGCGACGGTTGGAAATTCTCAAGATATGGCGGATTGGTTAGATGCAAAACTAATTCAATCTAGTTGGAGACCAATACAACTCCAATCGGGAACATTAACTGGACTTAATGTCAAGATTCATCGCATAGATGGACCCAATCATGTGGAATGGCCAGAACCTAGAATGATTGAAGGGAGGAACACAAAAAGGTTGCAAGCAGTCCTAGATGATTCATATTCTACTGGTGGACAAATGCTTGTATTCGTAAACTCTAGAGTATCCGCGCAAAAGGAAGCCCGGGAGTTGTCTAAACATATTAGAAAACAAATTTCTGATGGCCCGAAGAGGTATGATACTGAACTAATCGATGAGTGGAATAACCTCGCCGAGAGATTAACGCGTCGAGAGGATACTTCGGTTATGGGTAGATCACTATCACAAGCGATTAGAGGAGGTGTGGCATTCCACCATGCTGGACTAACTCATAACCAAAGGAAGGTTGTAGAAAAGGCATTTAGACAGGGGACTTTGTTAGCAATTGTTGCAACTCCAACCCTCGCACAGGGAGTAAACCTGCCAGCTAGAAGAGTAATCATTCGAGATCATCGAAGATGGAGTTCTATTGGTGGAGGTTCAATGCCTCTTCCAGTGATGGAAATACGACAGATGTTAGGAAGAGCTGGGAGACCTAAATTTGACGACTCTGGTGACGCATGGATACTAGCAAAAGACGAGGATGATGAACTGAATATTGTCGAACTGTACATGTTAAGTGAACCTGAAGAAGTCACCTCAAAATTGGCTAACCCCTCGGCAATTCGTGCGGAAGAGGACCCCGCATTACTGACTCATCTTCTCTCGGTTATGGCAACAGGAGGATTACTAGATAGGGACTCAATATCACGATTTTTTGATAAAACCTTCCTTGCTACTCACATGAATGAACAAAGTTTGGAAGCACGACTTGACGATGTTATTGGCTGGTTGGCTGAAAATGGAATGATTACTAGAGAAGGAGAATCTGATGAGGTTCTATCGAGAATTAAAGAAAGAGAGAATTC
>CETB01172037.1_pt1 | contig 11454 bp, 12 predicted proteins | sample 356381 | NCBI WGS metagenome assembly CETB01 (sample SAMEA2622545, study PRJEB7988) | marine metagenome | biome: marine biome (ENVO:00000447); feature: deep chlorophyll maximum layer (ENVO:xxxxxxxx); material: "saline water (ENVO:00002010), including plankton (ENVO:xxxxxxxx)" | depth 155 m | reverse complement strand
TCTAAGCTGATTGCTGAAAAGATATCATTACCTAGTGAAAAATATGAGGTTACTTTTCAATCTCGATTAACTAATAATTGGCTGGAACCTTTCTCTGACGATGTGTTAAAAAATTATCCAAAAGACGGTATAAAAAAAGTTCTTGTATTTTCTCCAGCGTTTACAGCTGATTGTTTGGAAACAATGATAGAAATTGGTGATGAATACAAAGAACTTTTTATTACTGCAGGCGGTCAAACTCTTGATTACGTGCCTTCGCTAAATTTTTCAGATGCTTGGGTTCAAGCTATCATAGATATTGTTGATAAAAAATAAGGATCGTTATGTTTAAAGATAATTTATTAAAAGGAAAGAAAATATTAGTTACTGGCGGAGGAACTGGTTTAGGTAAAGAGATGTCCGAACATTATGTTCAACACGGAGCCGAGGTTGTAATTTGTGGCAGAAGGGAGAGTGTTCTTGAGGATACTGCTGCAGAATTTAAAGATAAATATAATGCCAATGTAAGGTTTCAGCCTCTAGATATACGTTCACATCAAGATGTTGATGATTTTATTGACACAATTTTTCAAGAAGGTCCAATTAATGGTCTAGTGAATAATGCAGCCGGAAATTTTATATCACCAACTAAAGATTTATCAGCTAGAGGTTTTGATGCAATTGCGAATATTGTTTTTCATGGAACCTTTTATGTGACTAATGCAGTTGGTAAAAAGTGGCTTCAACAAAATATTAAAGGTTCAATTATATCTATTCTTGCAACTTGGGTCTGGACAGGCTCTCCATTTGTTGTACCTTCTGCAATGTCTAAATCAGCTTTACACACAATGACAAAATCTCTTGCAGTGGAGTGGGGCCCTCATGGCATAAGGATAAATGCTATCGCACCTGGACCATTTCCTACGGAAGGTGCTTGGGCGCGACTAAGTCCCGATGGTGCTTTAGAAGATTCAAGCTCAATGAGTGCCATTCCAATGGGTAGAGTGGGAGAAATGAGCGAATTACAAAATTTAGCAACTTTTTTAATGGCAGATGGTTGTGAATATCTAACAGGACAAACTATTGCACTTGATGGAGCCCAGTATCTCTCAGGTGGAGGTACTTTCTCGCAACTTTCAAAAATGTCTGAGGATGACTGGTCACAAATTAGAAGGATGATTAAAAAAACAAATGATTCTGATAAAGCGAAAAGATCAACATAATAAATCATATTTTGAATTGTTAAGCTAAAATATAAATTTGAGAGGTAATTATGGAACATCAACAAATGAAAGAAATTTTAAATAAACAAAAAGCTTTTTTTATAAAAAATGGACCACCATCTTATGAATTAAGAATTGATAGGCTAGATAGGATGAAATCATTGATCATGGATAATCGCTATAAAATTGTAGATTCTTTAAACGAAGATTTTGGTGTTAGATCCAAGAATCAGTCAATGGCTACTGATGTTTATACAATTGTTCCTAGCATTGAGTATGCTAAGAAGAATTTAAAGAAATGGATGTCTGGCTCAAAAAGAAAAGCAAATTTCCCACTTGGATTTTTAGGAGCTAAAGCTTCTGTAGATTATGAGCCACTTGGCACTGTTGGGATGATCTCACCATGGAATTTTCCTGTTTTTTTAACATTTTCACCTGCAGCATCAATATTTGCTGCTGGAAATCAAATTATGCATAAACCCAGTGAGTATACAGAGCAGACATCTGCTTTGTTAAAAGAATTATGTGACGCTGCTTTTGATGAAGAAGAATTTGCAACAATTCTTGGAGGTCCTGATGTTGGTGCAGCTTTTACTCAGCAAAAGTTCGATCACCTTCTATATACTGGCAGTGGGGCGGTAGCAAAGCATATTATGAAAGCTGCTTCAGAGAATTTAGTTCCAGTTACACTTGAGCTTGGTGGTAAATCTCCTGTAATAGTAAGCAATACTGCTGATAGTGCAATTGCTGCAAAAAGAATCATGCTTGGTAAAACAATGAATGCAGGTCAGATTTGTCTTGCTCCAGATTATGTGATGGTTCATTCAGATAAAAAAGATGAACTTGTTTCTGGCATGAAAGAGGCTGTTGCTGAATTTTACCCTGACCTAAAACACAATGATGATTACACCTCAATTATTAATCAAAAACATTATGATCGTTTACAGGGTCTCCTTAATGATGCAAAAGAAAAGGGCGCCGATATAGATGAGATCAATCCGGCAAATGAAGATTTTTCACAACAGGAGGCTTTCAAAATCCCCCCAACGCTTGTTATGAATCCAACCGATGATATGGAGATCATGAAAGAAGAAATTTTTGGTCCATTATTACCGGTCAAAGAGTTTTCTGAGGTTGATGAAACCATTTCTTATGTTAATGCAAATGATAAGCCTTTGGGGCTTTATTATTTTGGATCAGATAAAAATGAAGAGGATCGTGTGTTATCCAGGACTTCATCAGGAGGCGTAACCGTTAATGATGTTTTAGGCCATATTCAACAAGAAGATCTTCCATTTGGAGGTGTTGGACCCTCTGGAATTGGAAGTTATCATGGTGAAGAGGGTTTTAAAACTTTTAGTAATGCTAAAGCTGTATATAAGCAAATAGGATCAAGGTTTGATAAATTACTTTCCGCAATTCGTCCACCCTACAAAGGTGATATTGAGAAGGTGCTTAAGCAAATTACCTAATTGTAATGAGCTCTCTGCCTATATACTTGGGCTTCAAGTATTTTAGATCCAAAAAGGGAGCTTTTGCTTCCTTTACATCCTTAATGGCTATTGCTGGTCTATCTTTGGGGGTTGGAGCGCTTGTTGTTGTTCTCTCAGTTATGAACGGCTTTGAGAAAGAATTACAGACCCGAATTCTTGGTGTAGTACCTCAATTGATAATTAGATCTAATGATAACATTGATAACTATTATGATTTGATTAATAGAATCTCAAGTTCAACAGATGTTTTAAGCGCTAGTCCTTATATTGAAACTCAAGGATTGATTAACGGAAAAAATAGATCAAGAGGAGTATTCATTACTGGGATAGATCCTGAATTAGAGGAATCAATGTCGATTCTTCCTCAATATTTTATTGAGGGCTCAATTGAAAATATTTCTTCAAAGCATGGAATTGTTATAGGGGCTTGGCTGTCACGATATCTAGGAGTCAAAATTGGCGATACTATAAATATAACTACCTCAAACTTAAGATCTTCATTTATTGGATCATTTCCAAGAACAATATCTCTTGAGATTGTAGGTATTTTTGAACTGAAAGCAGAATTGGATCAATCGCTTGTACTTATTCATCATGATCTTGCAGCAAATATTATTAATATCCCATTAAAATCTACCCAAGGCATAAGAGTAAAGACAAATGATTTATTCAAAGTTAATTCGATTGGATTTAATTTATTATCTCAACTTAATATATCAAATGAAAATTATTACTTTAGTTCATGGCAACAAACTCACGGCACATTATTTCAAGCAATTAAATTAGAAAAAAGGTTAATTAGTCTTATGCTTTTTTTGATAATAACTGTTGCAGCTTTTAACATTCTTTCAACTTTAGTTATGACTGTTAAGTCAAAAGAAAAAGAAATTGCAATTTTAAAAACAATGGGTTGTTTAAATTATCAACTTACATTTATATTTCTAACACTTGGACTCATCATTGGATTTATTGGAACATTTTTTGGGTTGATTTTAGGCCTCGTCATTACTCCAAATATTGATTCATTGATAAATTTAATAGAATCTTTAACTCAAAAAAGCCTAATGGATAGTTATTTCATAAACTATTTTCCATATGAATTTAGGCTTAATCAGCTAATTAGAATATCTATTTCGGTTTTGTTAATGAGTTTAATATTTTCTTACTTTCCTGCAGCTAAAGCAGCAAAATTAAAGCCTGTAACAATATTACGTCATGAATAAACTTATAATTTCTAAAATCTCAAAATCTTTTAAGTCAGCTCAACATGAAATTAAAGTTCTTGATAATGTTTGCATGACACTTAATCAAGGTACCGCGGTTGGAGTAATAGGCGCTTCAGGAAGTGGAAAAACAACATTTCTTCAAATTCTCGCTGGTTTGGAGATGCCTGACAAAGGAGACATATTTTATAATGATCATAATTTATCTGTTAATAATGGTAAAAAATTTAATTCAATGAGAAATAATTTATTTGGATATGCATACCAATTTCATTATTTATTAGATGATTTAACCGTATATGAAAACTGTGACATAGTTTTTAAAATAGCAGGAAATCGTGATTCAAAGAAAAATTCATCAAAAATTATGCAAATCCTTGAGGAGCTAGGTATTCATGATCGTAAAGATAGCTATCCATACATGCTTTCAGGTGGAGAAAAACAAAGAGTTGCAATAGCTAGAGCAATTGTCCACAAACCTGAATTCATAATAATGGACGAACCAACAGGAAACTTAGATCAAGATAATGCAGAAATAATTCAAGATTTATCTCTTAAATTAGCAAAGAATTATAATGTAGGAATTATTATTGCTACTCATGATTTAAAGTATGCTGCTAAACTTGATAATGTCTATCGAATTGAAAACGGAGAACTGAAATCAACTTAAAATGAATGATTTGTTAATATCTGGGGGATGGTTTATTTGGCCTCTACTGATATGTTCAATTTTACTTATATCAATAGTTATTGAAAGACTATGGTTTTTACAAAGACGATTAGTAGTTCCAAAAGGTTTGTTACGTCAAGTTCAAAACTTGATTCAAAAAGAAATATTTAACTTGGAATATCAAGAAGAAATTTCGCTTACTTCCCAGCTTGGAGATCTTCTTCAACATTGTTATCAATATCGTCATTATCCTAGAGATTTTGTTGAGATAAAAGCTGAAGAAAAAGCTGCAGAGATACAATTAATTCTTGAAAGAAATTTATCAATGTTAAGCACTATAGCAAGTATCAGTCCCTTATTAGGACTTCTTGGAACAGTTGTAGGAATGATCACTGTTTTTGGTAATATCGATATTAATGGGACTGCAAACACAGATCTGTTAGCATCTGGTATATCAGAAGCTTTAATAACAACTGCTTTCGGCTTAATAATTGCGGTTCCTGGTATTGTTTTTTATAAATATTTTGAACAAAAAACCATAATATTAATGTCTTTACTTCAAGCAAATACTTCAATTTTCTTAGACTCTCTATATAAAAAATGAAATTTAATAATCGAAAGGAGAGATCCTTAACAGTTGAGATAACCCCCTTAATTGATATAGTCTTCTTATTAGTTATTTTTTTTGTTGTTACTTCAAAAATTGAAACTAACCAGTATCTATCCCTAGATCTTCCAAAGACCAAATCATTTGCTTCAGTAATTTCTCAAAACTCTCAAAATATTATATTGTTTGAGTCTGGTAAAATAGTTGTAAATAATCAGGAATTTTTTATATCTGAAATAGATAAAATCATGACAGGAATAAATGCAACATTTAAAAAGTCAGATGTTGTTGTCTTATCAATTGAGTCAAAAGCTGTGCATGAATGGGTAATCATATTAATGGATGGTCTAAATCAATTAGGATTTCAAAACTTACAGATTAGAACATATACTGACTAGTCATGAGCCCCTTAAAAAGACTATTTTCTTATACGTATAGGTTTAAATTTTCATTTATCCTAAGCATCATTGGCTTTATTCTCTTTGCTCTCGCAGATATTGCAGCGGTTGAATGGATAAGAAGAATAATTGAATATATTAATTCTAACTCGAATGAGTTCAATATTTATCTTGTTTTAGCTTTAGTTTTTATAGCTCTAGGTCGAGGCACAGGTTTTTTTGTTGGTAATTATTTTATGTCAAGAGTTGGTTTTGGTATTGTTCATGATTTGAGATCAGAGTTATTTTCAAAGTTAATAAATCTTCCTAAAAATTTCTTTGATCAAAATCAGTCAGGTCAACTTATAAATAGAATAACATTTACAACTACTCAAGTTTCTGGAGCAGCATCAAACGCTATTAAGACCCTAGTAAGAGAAGGCTTTTTGTTGGTTGGCTTGCTTATTTATATGTTTACTCTAAATTGGAAGTTAACACTTTTATTATTAATTACTACGCCATTTATTGCATTAATTGTTTATATTGCAGGGCGTCGATTAAGAAAGCTTGCTAAAACTATTCAAACTGCTATGGGAGATGTAACTCATCTTGCCTCTGAGGCAGTTGATGGCAATCTCGAAATAAAATCTTTCAATGCAGAAAAGTATGAAACAGAGAGGTTTTTAGCAGCTAACGCCTCGAATAAAAATCAAAATTTAAAATTGGAGGCTACAAGCAACTTAGCTACTCCAATTATTCAGTTGCTTGTATCAATATCATTATCAATTGTTGCCTATTTCGCACTTGGATCTCAACTTGGAATAGAGCTTAAAGCAGAAGATTTTGTGGCTTTTATAACTGCAGCTGGATTGATGGCTAAACCTATTCGTCAACTTTCAAATATTAATGCTGTTATACAGAAAGGATTGGCGGCTGCTGTTGAGATTTTTGACCAATTGGACTCAAAGGAAGAAGATGATAATGGTCAGGTTGATTCACCAATATTAGGTAATATTGAGTTTAAGAATGTAAGTTTTTCATATAATTCAAAAGAGTTAGTATTAAGTGATTTAAATTTTTCAATTTCTCAAAATGAAACTGTTGCAATAGTTGGAAAATCTGGTTCGGGAAAGTCTACGATATCAAATTTATTATCTAGATTTTATTCAAATTATGGTGGATCGATTTCTATTGATGGAGTTAGTATTCTAGATTATCAACTTACTCATCTTCGAAAATCAATTTCAATAGTCAGCCAGTCCCCAACCTTATTTAACGATACTATAGAAAAAAATATTGCATATGGTGATACTGATATTGATAAGGAAAAACTTCAAGAATCTGCAAAAATCTCAGGTTGCTCAGAATTTATTTCTAAATTTCCTGAAGGCTTTAAATCTGAAATTGGTGATGATGGAGTTCTTCTTTCAGGCGGACAAAGACAACGAATTGCGATAGCTAGAGCCTTTTATAAAGACTCACCCATTATTATATTAGATGAGGCAACCTCAGCATTAGATAATGAATCAGAATTAATTGTTCAAGAGGCTATTGAAAAATTAATAAATAATAGGACAACTATTGTTATCGCTCATAGATTATCAACTATTGAGAATGCAAATAAAATATTAGTCCTAGATGAAGGATCTATTAGAGAAACAGGATCTCATGATGAGTTATTAGAAAAACAAGGCATCTATAAAAATTTGTATCAAAATACATTCAATGACTCAAATAACAGAAATAATTCATCAAGAAAATATGTTGCCCAAGAATTTCTTCCATCAGTTACAGAAGATCCAACACAGGATGGATATTTAATAGATGCTTGGTACAAAAAAAGCTGGTGGCTCTATATATTAACCCCATTTACATTTTTATTCTCTGCCATAGTAAAAGTAAGAAGGAATTCATATTTAAAAAATCCTAAGAAAGTTTGGAGATCACCAATTCCTATAATTGTAGTTGGAAATATTTCTATGGGCGGAACAGGAAAAACACCTCTTGTTAAATTTATTGCATCACAATTATCAAATAGAGGTTTTAAACCGGGCTTAATAAGTCGGGGTTATGGTGGGAAATACTCTGGTACTCTAGAAGTTACTGATGAAACAACCTTTAAACAAACTGGCGATGAAGCACAAATTTTATCTAAACTGAGAATGCCATTATTTCTTGATAGGAATAGATCGCGAGGTGCAAAAAAACTTCAAGAAAAACATGATATTGATGTAATTATTTCTGATGACGGTTTACAACATTATGGCATGGGACGTGATATTGAGATTGCAGTAATTGATGGTTCAAGAAGACTGGGAAATGGTTTAGCATTTCCTGCAGGCCCATTAAGAGAACCCAAGTCTAGACTTAAAGAAGTTGATTTTATAATTAATAATGGAGGCCCCACTGAAGGAGATGAAATATTAATGACTCTTAATCCATCAAAATTTATTCATTTAAACTCTGGTAAAGACTATTCAATTGATAAATGGCCAATGCATAATCAAGTTCATGCTGTCGCAGGATTAGGCAACCCAAATAGATTTTTTGATTTATTACAAAGGTTAGGTTTTGAATTTGATAAAAATCCATTTCCCGATCATCACAAATATAATAAAAGAGATTTATATTTTTTAGATCATTTACCTATATTAATGACTGAAAAAGATGCAGCAAAATGTAAGCATTTTAAAAATTCAAAGATTTGGTATTTGAGTATTGAATCTAAAATAGAGTCTCTATTTATTGAAAGAATTGAGGAGAAACTTCGTGATAGATAAAGATATTTTAAATATACTGGCTTGTATTAAATGCAAATCTGAACTTACTCAAAGAGATGATTGCTTAGTATGTGTTCATTGCAATATTGGCTATCCAATAGAGGATGAAATTCCAAGAATGTTAGAAGAAAGCATCTTTTCATTAGATGAATGATAGTTTTATAATAATTGTCCCAGCAAGAGCTGCTTCAACTCGTCTAGTTAACAAGCCCATGGCAATAATAAATGGCCGGACATTGATTTCTCGAATTATTGATTTAGTTCATTCATCTAATGCAGTAAATTCATATATAGCAACTGATAGTATTGAGATAAAGGATCATGCAGAATCATTAGGTGCTAATGTTGTAATGACTTCAGATGAACATTTATCAGGTATGGATAGAATTGCTGAGGCAGCAAAAAAAATAGATCTGCCTATGGATATTCCAATTATAAATTTACAAGGCGATGAACCTTTTATGCCTCTTCAGATCATCAATCAATTACCATTGCTTTTAAGTAAAGATATCCATATATCAACAGCATGTGTTAGTTTTAATGAAAATATGGATGTTAATAATCCCAATGAAGTAAAGGTTGTAAGATCTAAGTCAAAAAGAGCTATTTATTTTTCTCGCTCAGTTATACCTAACTCTTTCACTTTCGGTTATAACAATTATCTTAAACATCTAGGAATATATGCTTATAGCAACGAAACCCTTCAATCGTTAAGCAAATTGCAAGTAACTACAAATGAAAAAGCAGAGAGATTAGAGCAGCTAAGATTTTTAGATAATGGCTTTAATATATTCGTTGAAGATTTTGAATGTGATGTACCTATTGGCATTGATACACCAGAAGATTTAGAAGCAGCAATAGCTTTTGCTAAGAAGAATGACTGATGATGATATCTAATTCTTTTGGTCTGAAGGCAAATGCAAAAAATCTAATTAGCATAAATTCTTTGGATCATTTATCAGTAATAAAAACTTTAGGCGATGAAAAAATATTGATTATTGGTGCTGGCACTAATGTAATTTTGGATGATTATTTTGATGGGTCTGTTATTAGGGTTAATTTGAAAGAGATAGAAACTCATGAAAAATATATTTCTGTTGGTGGGGGTGTTGATTGGGCTGATTTGATTGAATATTGCCTAAAAAATGAGCTGTATGGCATAGAAAATCTGACACACATACCAGGATCTGTTGGTGCAGCACCTGTTCAAAATATTGGTGCCTATGGAGTTGAAATTAGCTCATTTATAATAAGTGTTGAATGTTTTAATTTAAGCACAAGAAGAGTTGAAACGTTAAATAATGATCAATGTAAATTTTCATATCGCCATTCAATTTTTAAATTAAAAAATTTTATTATTCTAAAAGTTAATTTTATATTTAATAAATCTTTTGAACCTAACTTAAGTTACCCAGCATTAAGTGATTTTCTTAGAGATAATTCAATTGATGCTTCCTCTATAACTCCACGAATGCTTTCTGAGTCGGTAAAAGATATTAGAAATTCTAAATTACCTGATCCGAAGTTACAGCCTAATGTAGGAAGTATCTTCAAAAACCCCATAGTGAGAACTAATGATTTTGATCATTCTTTTTTAGATGGTCATAGGTGGGATCAGAACGATGAATACACAAAGCTAAGCTCAGCCAAACTTATAGAACTCATTAAGTCTGATTTGAGTATTCCTGATACCTTACGGTTTTATGAGAATCATTCTCTTGTGCTTATTAACAATGGTGGAGCATCATTTAATGAGGTTATTAACTTGCTTAATCAAATTAAATTAAAAATACTCAAAAAATTTGAAATAGAATTAGAAATAGAGCCTGAGATTATTTCATCATGATGTTCTTTTCAGCAGCCTTGGCACATTTATTAGCTGTAATGTCACCTGGTCCAGATACTGCTATTATTTTCCATCAATCATTTGCTAAAGGTCGAAGAGCAAGTGTTATAACTGCCCTTGGTATTGGTTTTGGAATATTTGTTCATTGTTTTTTTGCTATTTCTGGCATCTCATTGTTAATTTATAGTACTGAAGAAGCAAAATTATTTATTAAAATTTTTGGTGGCTCATACTTACTATATATAGGTTTAAGCTTCTTTATTAGTGATAAATCAACTAATAGTAAAGATTCAAAATCCCTTCTACAAAACCCATTCCTTATTGGATTAATTACAAACTTATTAAATGTTAAAGCTTTTTTATTTACTGTTTCTTTATTTTCATTTATTAATCTTGACTCTAATGGTTTTGTAACCTTAATTTATTTACTGTATTTTCCAATTGTAACTGCTGGATGGTTTTCATTCGTAAGTTTTGCACTTACTCATGATTCTTTAGGAAGCATTTTTAATAAGTACTCTAATAATATACAAATTATTTCTTCTTTTTTTATTTCGGGATTAGGAATATCATTATTGATTCAAACGTTTTATGGACTTCGCTAAACTATTAAATTCAGTTAATTCAATCAAAGAGGAATTTCCTCCAGTTCATCTTTGGAACCCTGAGTTGTGTGAAGGTGTTGAAATGCAGATCGATAGAGAGGGGAACTGGTTTTATCAGGGCTCAATCATTGGTAGGAAAAAATTAAAAGTTTTATTCTCTAGAATTTTAAAATTAGAAAATAATAACTACTTTTTAGTTACACCTATTGAAAAAGTATCTGTTAAAGTTGATCTTGCTCCTTATATGATTGTGGATTATGAGGTTGATGATAGTAAGACAAAAATTATTTTAAAAACAAACTTAGAAATATCTATTCCTCTAAATAAAGATCATAAATTAGAGCTTAAAAGGGTTGGAGATGAAAATATACCCTTTGTTGAGGTTAGAGATGGTATAGAGGGTTTTCTCTCAAGGTCCGTTTACTACTCTTTGGTAGATATTGCGCTTAGTCAGGGAAATGATTCTTCAGGTGAACTATCATTAAAAAGCTTCAACTGTATATTTAGCCTAGGCGAAGTAGCTTAAAACAATTTAATTTGAGCTATCCGCAATCCACTCATTGATATATTTTTCAAGAGTATCAAGGGGTAAGGCTCCTCTTTTTAAAATCTCATGATGAAAGTCTTTAATATCAAAGCTATCTCCAAATG
>CETB01023456.1_pt1 | contig 11520 bp, 10 predicted proteins | sample 356381 | NCBI WGS metagenome assembly CETB01 (sample SAMEA2622545, study PRJEB7988) | marine metagenome | biome: marine biome (ENVO:00000447); feature: deep chlorophyll maximum layer (ENVO:xxxxxxxx); material: "saline water (ENVO:00002010), including plankton (ENVO:xxxxxxxx)" | depth 155 m | reverse complement strand
TAAATTTCTTTACTCAATCTCTATAATAGTAAGCATGGATAATTACGCTACTTCCAACAAATACGATCTTTTCATCATTATTTCAAAAATATCATAACAATACTACTATAACCTCGGCGTAATTGAAATATAATGAAAATTTTACGGTTTAAGTCAGGTGATGAAACCCGAATTGGTTTTTTGTCAAATGAAAAAATTGTACCCTTTCCCTCAGAATATGGTAACGATATTATAAGTATAATCTCAAAGTGGGATGATATAAGGTTAGAGATTGATAACCATATCGGTATCGAGGATGAAAAGTTAGATTTACCTAAAGCAGATTTGCTAGCCCCTATTGACTTTCCTGGCAAGTTCTTAGCTATAGGATTAAATTACAAGAAACATAGACAAGAAACAATTGATGCAGGGATAACGCCACCAAGAAATCAAATGTGGTTCACTAAGCAGACATCTTGTATCAACTCGCCATATGGCAATATCATCAAACCTGATGCAACGATGATGTTAGACTATGAGGTTGAGCTGGCCTTTATTATAGGTAAAAAATGCTACCAAGTAAGTGCTGAAAATGCACAAGACTATATTTTTGGTTATATGATATGTAATGATATCAGTATGAGGGATTGGCAACTTCATAATATGCCAGACAGACTAGAGCTAATGATTGGTAAATCGCACGATTCACACGGACCTATGGGGCCATGGATTGTTACAAGAGATGAAATCGAAGACCCCCATAAATTAAAACTTGAATGTTTTGTCAACGGAGATCTGCGCCAATCTAGCAATACTGATGATATGATATGGAACTGCTACCAACAAATTGAATACCTATCTACTGCGATGACACTTAACCCTGGAGACATAATTGTAACTGGAACTCCTCCTGGCTCAGGATTCAGTCCAAGAGGGGCATCTGGAAAAGCTGACAAGGAGAGAAAAGGCAATGTATTTTTGGAGCCTGGTGACGTGGTAAAATGTGAAATTGAATCTATAGGCTTTATCGAAAATAAAGTTATTTGAATACTATGAAAGGGAACATGTCTAAACTTGGTCTAACGACTAATATGCTAATAAGTCATGCTGAAATAAACCACAGTCAGACTGAAGTAATATCTGTCGACTTAAAAGGTAATGTAGAAAAAAGTACATGGAAAAAAATAGGCAAGAAAGCTAGAAAAATTGCAAGCGCTCTTGTTAAATTAGGATTAAAAAAGGGTGACCGTTTAGGTACAATTTCTCCAAATAACAAAGAACATCTTGAACTTATATATGCTATTTCTGGATTTGGAGGTATTACACACACAATTAATCCAAGACTGTTTCCTGATGAAATTGTTTACATTGTAAATCACGCAGAAGACAAAATTTTGTTCGTTGATTCCTCCTACATTGCAATTTTAATTGGACATAGGCATCTATTCGAAACTGTTGAACATATTTATTTAGTAGGGCCGAAGAAAAATGAGATTGCCGCAAAAATGAATGGATTCAAATTCCTTAATGATTTGGTAGAAAATGGCGATGAAAATTACAGTTGGCCTGAATTAAATGAGGATGATGCTGCCGTACTTTGCTATACTTCCGGCACGACTGGTAATCCTAAAGGTGTTTTGTATTCACATAAATCTATTGTTGTTCATGCAAATATAGTATCCTTGCCAGATAATTTTAATTTGAGTGCAAGAGACTGTTTACTTCTTGTAACACCCATGTTTCATGTTAATGCGTGGGGAGTAACATATGCTTCAGCTATGGTTGGAAGCAAACTAGTTCTGCCAGGCCCAAATTTAGATGGTAAAAGCATTGTATCTTTGATTAATAATGAAAATATAACAATGTCATTTGCAATTCCTACCATCTGGGAAGAAGTTTTGGAAGAACTAGATAGAAGCGGTGAAAAATTAGATAATCTTGATAGAATATTATCTGGTGGAACTACGGTTCCAGAATGGATTATAAAGAAATTTAAAAATGATTACGGAGTTCATCTTATTCATGCATGGGGGATGACTGAAACTAGTCCTTTGGGAACAGCAAATTCCCCTCTCGGAAATCAAGACAATCTCTCTGACAATCAAAAAATTGAAAAGATGTATAGTGCAGGAAGGCCAAATTGGTCTGTACAAATTAAAATAGTTGATGAAAACGGTAAGGAATTGCCTAGAGATGGAGAAAGTGAGGGGGATTTACTGGTCAAAGGACCTACTGTTATAGATAAATACTTGCATGATAAGAAATCCTCTCTAGATAAAGATGGATGGTTCAAAACTGGAGACGTTGGAAAAATTGATTCGGAAGGTTATCTTGAAATTACAGACAGATCTAAAGATCTAATCAAGTCAGGTGGAGAGTGGATTAGTTCACTAGAACTAGAAGAAATAGTAAGAAACCACGAAAAAATTCACGACGCTGCAGTCATAGGAGTTGATCACAAGAAGTGGAATGAGAGACCTTTGGTAATCGCCGAGGCTGTGAAGGGAGCAAATCCTAAAGAAAAGGAAATTTTAAATTTCTTTAAAGATAAGATTGCCAAATGGCAAATTCCTGACGCTGTTGTATTTGTGGATGAACTACCTCTTTCATCAACTGGGAAACCTATAAAGAGAGATTTAAGACTAAGGTTTAGGAACTATTTAAGAGATTAAAAAAATGGATAATGAATACGACGCCATAGTAATGGGCTGCGGTCCAACGGGAGCAATCGCTTCGATATTATTGGCTAACAAAGGATTCAAAGTGGCAGTTGTGGAAAAAAGTGCAAAGCCATACCCCTATCCCAGAGCTATAGCATTAAACGAATTTACGATGGATTTGCTAAAGAATCTTTTAGGAGAACTATGGGACAAATTTAATTTTACTACAGCTGTAGAAGTAGGTTATGTTTTAAGTAAAGAAAAAATAAATGAACCATTCGGTTTAATGCAGCCACCAGAAATAGATGGAAAGGTTCTCGATTTAGATAATTTTGGCTTCATTAATTGGATACATAGCCCTCAATTAGAAGAATTACTGAGAGAGAAGATCAAAAGTAACGAAAATATTACCACATTTTATGACCATAGCGGATTAATTTTATGGGAGGATGGGAAAAACTATTTGAAAATTGAGAACTCCACAACCGGAACCCAAATTGAATTGTCTTGTAAGTATCTTTTAGGTGCAGATGGAGGTGGAAGCTTTGTTAGAAAACAGATCGGAGCACCTCTTAAGAAGCTAGGTAACGCTATTTCATTTTTGATTGTAGACATAAAAGCTTCAAGAGAAGCTTTACAACCAGGAATGGAATTTGACAGTGGAGGGCATCAGATAATTGACCCTTCCGGTGAACGGCCAACGACCTTCATTCATTGTGAAGGCAAGAATCATGGCACTCACAAAAATCATTTTAGATTTGAATTTGCCCTTAAACCAGATGAAAATTATGCATCAATCCAATCTCCTGAATCAATTAAAGAGTTGGTAAGTCCATATCTTAATAATGAACAAATTGAAATTGAAAGATCAACTGTTTACAAATTTAACTCTCTTATTTCGACTAAATGGCGAGTTAAGAATATTTTTACGATTGGAGATGCAACTCATCAAACTTCCCCATTCCTTGGTCAAGGGCTAAATATGGGAATTCGAAATTCTTACAGCTTAATTAATAAAATCGAACTTGTCGAAAAAGGAGTGTCAAAAGACAAGTTATTGGATACATACCAAATAGAATGCTATCCAGACTCTGAATACATTATTAAGCAATCACTATTCATGGGTGGTCTACTATTCAATACTAGATTCTATGTTAATTTCGCACGAGGATTAATACATTTTTTTAATGGAGGTAGAGGTAAACCAATACAACTTTTCCCTGAATTTGTTCCAGAAACAGTTACAGTACCTAACGGATTCAAGCCCAATAAGTACAGCCAAAAAGGTTATCCCATGTACAACTACACAACTAAGGAGGGTTTTCCTCGCTCTCTGAGAAGTTATAATTCGACAAAATACCGAATATTTTGCAAGGATAGTACAGAAGCGGTTGATAGCCAGATTTCGGAAATACCCGAATTAATACGTCCTAATGTTACCGCCTTATCTGATGGTCGAAACGGAGAAAAAACTAGTGATGACTTGCTTGTATGTTGTCAGCGTAAGGATGATCTAAAAATGCATGATAAGCTGTTCAGTCGAGGTGTTATACGGTCAAATGTTGATTACGTGGTAATGGCCCCTTGCTACACTATGCTCGGAACGTACAGTAAAGGTGAAGAGAAGAAAATGGTTTCAGATTATCTATCTGTTTTCAAACTGGTTAGTTAATTGTCAACAATGAAGTCCATGCAAGCATGGGCAACATTTTCAGGTCTTTCAATATGAGTCCAATGCAAAGCATCTGTTATAATGGTGAATCTAGAAAATCTCCCACCCTTTTTAGTTTTTAAAGTCGAATATCTACCATCTGCTTTCTTTTCAACAAACTTAGAATAGTTTTTCTTCCATATGGGATTAGATTTATCTTGAAATTCTCCATCAGGTAGTAAATCTTCAACATCATCGGGCCAAAAATTCCACTTTCCCCAATAAGGTTGATCGCCAGTATGGTTAGAAATTATACCAAAATCTTTAGGTAAATCTGCAAATATGTACGTTGGAAATTTAAGTCTGAATAATCTGAAAATACCTGTTACATGACCTGCGCCGAATAAACCTGCTAACTTTCTCAAAAAAGGCATTTTTTTAGCATTAGGAAGATCTTTGGCTAAAATCATTTCATCTGACCCTTGAAACTGCATCATAGGGAACGATGTATTACTAATACTGAAACCTCGGGACATATCTGTCCGACGTTTTCCTTCGTCTAAAAAGTCTGTTTGCCTGAAGATTTGTCTTGTTAGTTTGAAAAAATACTTGGACTGCTCAGGCATATTTTGAATTGCAGCCCATCTCTCACCGAGCTCAGAATCTGAATCTGCAACTGATGCCTCTTCAGCAAAAGATGGTGAAATAAAACCAAATGGAGCTCCTCCACTGATTGCACTCTTTAATAATGGAGGGAAGGAATCAGTAGCCATAATTCTATGAGGGGGGCCCAAAAATATTCCCTGATCAACTAGCTTAGTCCATTCTTTTTCAAATTTAGTCCAACCTTGAGACCCTCTTGAATAGCTTAATGCCATATCAGGGTTCTCCGCTAGCATATTATCCATAATTATGCAACCTCTGTCATGTCCAACAAAATGTGCTCGTTCAATCTTTAGGCCATCAATTAAGATTGAACGAAGTGTTTGTGCACAGTTCTCCAAATCAAATCTAGGATCAACCGCAAGACTACCTTTCATTGGAACAATTCGGTTTGGAGGTCTTAATCCATCATACTTTGAAAGTGTTGAACCGTCAATCTCAATTTGGGTGTATTCTTCTAAGAATGGAACAGTTATTGTGACAAATCGATAGTTATTTCCACTTGGGTGATTTACCATACTTGAAACTAACCATCTTGCGTCTAGCAAACTGTCTTCAAAAACACCCATCATTACGACTACAGGAATTCCTTCTGGATTTCCAGCATATGCGATTCTATGCCTGTGGTCTTTAATTTCTATATAATCCACATCAAAATCTACACCATTGGTTGAAGGGATTTTAAAGTCTAAAATGTTATCCATTAATATCCCTGATTCTTTCAATGATATAATCTACATTAGATAGGTCTCGGTTGATTAATGATTGCTGTGTTTCTTCATCGAGATCCTTGTAAAAGCTTGCAGCTGCAGGACCGTCAAGATTACGTATTCCAGATTCCTTAACCGTAGGCCCCCACTGATTGTGACCATTCGGTCCTAAACCACTTATTTTATGAATGCGCTGACCAAAATTGCGCGTCATTCTGTCACCATCAGACATATGCTCATGAACGTGGCCGTAGGGATCATGCCAGTAGTCATAAATGTGAGATCCCAAAACATGCCTGCCTACACCCCATGCAATATCATACCTTTGATTATCAAATTCAGCCTTAGTTTTGAGTTGCATGTGGCCTCGCCATACATCATCTAAATTTGACACTTCAAATGAGGCATGACTGAGTTGAGGGTTAATTGTCTGGCCGTCAGGAGCCATATCTGCATTCATATTAGAAATTATAAAAAATGTATGATGATCTGTAGGAATGTTTCCTCTGTCGCATCTAAAGAAGGCACCGTAAGTTGCAGAACCTTCTGCAAAGGTACCTGGGTAGAGAGGAGAAGCGCCTGCTTTTTTGAGCATTTCATACATTTTTGGATTAATCGAGTGGCCCTCGGCTGATTTAGGAGCTTCAAAAATGACACTATCTGATGGCAACAAACCAAACGTATTCATCATGAAATCCATCATTTTATGATGCGGGCCAACGGGTATTGCTAAAACAACGTGTCCAATCTTAATTACGTCAGGAGGGCCGGGATGAACAGTATTACTACCGTCAGCCTCTCGGTTACCAGATGTATCCTGTAACTTGTTAGCTTCTCTAACGTAATTGTCTTTGGTTCCGTAATTATACTCGATTCGCTCTCTTGAAGCTTTGAGCTCTTCGACACTTCTTCCGTGAACTGCTTCGATTAACAAATTGCATACTGGGTCAATAAAAGAAACTCTCTTACCGCCGCAAAGTTCGCCTTCTAATCCTGGTACTGGATGGATGGGAGAACAACCTTCCACATTTTCTGATAGAATTCTTAAATCTTTTTCATCGCTCATCTGCATAGCAAAACCTAAAAATTTTGCAGGACCTTTGTGAACTACATGACAAAAGCCATCCCCAGACAGTCCTCTGGAATAAATGGTTTCATCATCTTGATGCATTATTTTGAAACCAAAATCGTGAACCCAATTCTGGTATAATTCTAGATCAGGTACTGAAAATCTAACATATGCAATATCCCACGCTTTAGTTAACGGAGTAATCGGTGGCAATGACTCAGAACCCTCAAGATGCTCCTCTTCCCCATGATTTATAGCTTCAAATAAATCTAAATCTTTGTCAACTAATTGTATAACATCGGCTGCAGTAGGTGAGCTATTAGCGTCAGAATTATTCATTGGACAACAACCTAATACGCTATTAAATAAGCTTCTACAAATAATTCATAAAAATTACAATTTCACCATTCTTCTCTTCTACTGGAAGACTAGTCAAATTCTCGCCTCGGCAGGGGCCGTCATCACAAAGGCCTGTATCTGGCTCAAATACTGCCTGATGATGCATGCATTGAACCCTATTGAGCTCTTTGTTCCATAGATATTTTGGGTCATTACAAAGCTGTCTACCATCGTGAGGACAAGAATTAATCCAAGCTGTCAATTTTTTAGAGCTTCTAACAATAATAGCAGTCAATCCGTCGAGATTATTTGGAATATCTACCATAGAAGCTTCGTTAGTCGCAATTGATGACGAAGGAATTCTAGCTATTTCGACTTTCATTTAGCATCCATTAATACTCAAAATATTGACTATCTCCCGGGTTAGGAACTCTTAGGATATTCAATTGTGCGGCCAATCCCACATAGTGACCTATTACTAAAACAAGCTCAACAATTCCTTTAACGCTTCCTACTACTTCAAGAACTTCTTCATAAGTTGAATCTGAAACACGGTGGCTAGACAAGTACTCTTTTGTTAATTTGTAGGACATTGATTGTTCTAGACCCTCAATTGAATCTTCAAATTGAGGACTCAATCCTTTGTACAATGATTCAATAATTTTTGCAGAGACTCCAGTTTTCTCAGCACTTTTGCTATGCGCCCAAAACTCGACATTGCACTTAAAATGACAAGCTATCGTACAAATTGCAAGCTCTTTCATCTGGCTAGGTACATTGGAAGTATTTTTCCTTATTGCAATACCGATATTATCTAAGGATTCGGCCATTACATGATCAGAGTGCATCCAAGCATTAAATGGCCCTGGAAGAGAGCCATCGGAAAGTGTGCCAACTCCCCTTTCAGAATTAACAATTGAATCGTAAACGCTCTTATTGTCATCTTCTAAATCGTTCCTACTTAAATTTTTGAGTCTAGGCAGTTCGCTGTATGACAGATTATTGCTATCCCACTTGTTCATTTTACATTATTTATAATGTATATTTAAAGTTAAAATTAAGCGTAACTATTATGCGTGAGGTCCATTAGGAAAATATGAAAGATAATATCCGTTCAGCTATCAAAGATAAAATCTTGGATATTAGATTAGAGAGGCAACACAAAAAGAACGCTTTAACTGAAAAGATGTATATGGAGCTGAGTAGACTAATATCTGAAGCTTCAGATAATACCGACGTTAACGTCATTTTGATATCCGGGGGACAAGATTTTACAGCAGGAAATGATTTGAATGATTTTATTCAAAATCCACCAACTGACGCGAATTCACCAGTTTTCCAATTTATGTTAGCTTTAACAAATTGTCCCTTACCAATTGTTGCCGCCGTGGACGGGTTCGCTGTTGGAATTGGTACTACTATGTTGCTCCATTGCGATTTAGTCTATGCCTCTAAGAGTAGTATTTTCATGCTGCCATTCATAAATCTTGGTTTAGTTCCTGAGTTTGCGTCCTCACAATTATTAGAAAAGCGTACTGGTTATCTAAAAGCTGCTGAGATGCTTATGCTGGGTAATAAATTTGATGCAAAAACTGCTCTTGAATATAGATTAATTAATCAAATTTGTGAGAGCGAGGAATTGCTACGTTTAGCAGTTGATTCAGCCGAGAAGTTAGCTACAAAGCCAAGGGAATCATTAATAATTACAAAATCTTTAATGAGGAGAGAAACTGAATCAATTACTGATAGAATTGAGTTCGAAGCTCAGCATTTCATAGAATTTCTGAATAAATCTAGTACTAAAGAAATTATTAATAAGCTAGGAAAAAAATAGTATAAATATTACATAAACTTTTCTAATGTTTTTTTCATTTCCGAATCCAGCTGAAATTTAGTTTCGTTCTTGTAGTTTACCATAACAATTACGCTACTTCCGTCAAATACGATCTTTTCATCGTTATTTTTTGAGTACATTTGGTGTTCTATTCCATAGGAAGTATTGCCGATATGGCTGATTCTTGTTTTGATATAGATGACATCAGGATATTTTATGGGGGTTCTATAATTACAGTTAAAATTAGCAAGAATAGGGCCCACACCACTACCTAGTTGAATGTTTTCAGTATCTAGTGTTTTTACATCATACATCTTACGAAATAGCTCAACCCTTGATGTTTCACACCATTTAAGGTAAATAATATTATTAACATGACCAAAAGAATCAACATCTCCCCATAAAACAGGTATTTCAGTTTTTATCGGCCACTTTTTTTCACTCATCTAAAAATTGTTTTCCCATTTGGTAGAATGCATTACCAACCAACCACTGCCCACCGTCGGCTATTAGCATATCTCCAGTGATAACATCAGCAGCAGGTGAACAAAGGTACAAAACTTGTTGAGCCATTTTCTCGGGATCAGTTATACCACCTACAGGAATATATTCCTCGAATGTTTTAGCAGCTTTTTCATCGAGCAATAGATTTTGTTTTACATTTTCTGTCAACACGACTCCAGGGCAGAGCGCATTCACTCTAATCTTGTCATTTGCCCATTCCAAAGCTAATGTCCTTGTTAAATTTAGTACACCTGCTTTTGCAGCCCCAGAATGGCCGACAAAGGGTGCGGCATTCCAGGCATAATTTGCAATTATGTTTACTATCGATGCATCATCTTTTGCTTTCTTAAGTAAAGGGTAACAAGCCTTTGAAACACGGAATGTCCCATCGAGAACGATGTCTATGACTGCTCTCCAAGCGTTTTCACTCATAGCTGCTAATGGAGCAAAAAAGTTACCAGCAGCATTGTTGATTAGAATATCTAATCCTCCCCACTCAGAATCTATAAATTCAGCAACTTTTTCTACAGTTTCATTTTGCCTTACATCCATTTGCTTCCAAAGCAATTTTTTACCAAGCTTTTCTTCAGTTAATGTTGCAGCTTCAGATAATTTGTCCTTTTTTCTTGAGGCAATAATTACTTTTGCACCGTGTTTCAAAAAAGATTGTGCAAATCCTAGTCCCATCCCAGTTGCTCCTCCTGTGATAAAAACTCTTTTTCCCTCAAAAAGATTATCTTTGAAAATACTATCAGACATTATGCAGCTCCCGTAAAATTATGAACGCTATCGAACCCTTCATCAGGTAAAGACATCATTGTTTTCGACCCTGAGCTAATTGTAATTGCTCTTGATAGTGTTTCAGGCAGTATTCTTTCATAAAAGAAACGGGCTATTATTATTTTATTTCTATAATAACTATCTTCATCTTTTTTAGTAAATGCCACTTCAAGCATCAAAAGCCACATGTATGCCATAGCAACAAGACCGAATTGTCTTTGATAGTCTGTTGCAGCAGCTCCAATTTCATAGGGATTGGAAAGACCTTTTTGTGCCATATACATTGTAGTCTTTTGCAACCCTTTTAATGCCTTTGAAAAAGGAACAATGAATTCTTTTAAATTCTCATCATCCTTATTCTTTTCAATAAAATCGAGTGCAGGGTGAAAGAATCTTCTAAGTAAACGACCCATACCTTGGGGCATTTTTCTACCTGCCAAATCTAAGGCTTGTATTCCATTTGTTCCTTCCCATATAGGTGCAATTCTTACATCTCTATAGAATTGTTCCATTCCGTATTCTTTTATGTATCCATGACCTCCATAAATTTGGAGCATATCTGAGGTTATTTCAACTCCATAATCAGTCAATAAAGATTTAATAATTGGAGTCATTAGTTCAACAAGGTCGTGGGCTTCTTTTTGAACTTTCTCGTCTGGATCTTTTTCATACTTATCTATTGATAGAGCAGTCCAGCACGCTAGCATGCGTCCCGAATCAATAAGTGCTTTTGATCTCATTAACATTCTCCTCACATCAGGATGAACAATCAAAGGATCAGCTTCATCTTCAGGATTTCTTGGTTCCTTGAGATCGCGGCCTTGAATTCTATCCTTGGCATAGGCTAAACCATTTTGGTATGCTATTTCAGCCAAACCAAGTCCTTGGAGCCCAACAGCTATTCTTTCTGTATTCATCATTGAAAACATTGCAGCAAGACCATCATTTATTTCACCAACAAGATATCCCTTTGCATTTTCAAAGCTCATTACACAAGTTGGAGAACCGTGAACACCCATTTTCTCTTCAATGGAGACACAGTTCACTCCATTTCTTTCCCCTAATGATCCATCTTCATTCACAACATATTTAGGTACCAAAAATAAGCTAATTCCTTTTACACCTTTCGGGGCATCAGGTAGCTTTGCAAGTACTAAATGTACTATGTTATCTCCCATGTCATGTTCACCGCAAGAAATAAATATTTTTTGACCGTTGAGTGAATAATAATCATCTTTTGGTTTCGCTGTAGTTCGGATTAGCCCTAAATCAGTCCCGCAATGTGCCTCTGTCAGACACATAGTACCAAACCATTCACCACTTACAAATTT
>CETB01053193.1_pt1 | contig 11530 bp, 10 predicted proteins | sample 356381 | NCBI WGS metagenome assembly CETB01 (sample SAMEA2622545, study PRJEB7988) | marine metagenome | biome: marine biome (ENVO:00000447); feature: deep chlorophyll maximum layer (ENVO:xxxxxxxx); material: "saline water (ENVO:00002010), including plankton (ENVO:xxxxxxxx)" | depth 155 m | reverse complement strand
TCTTGAATTCACTATTTAGTAGTTAGAATGGAGATCGCTTCGCTGTTGGAAAAGAGAGTAGAGAACAGATGAAAGAAGCAGGAGCCATGACCGGATTTATGATCTTGGTGAGTGTTGAAATCAATTGATTAAGTTCAATAAAAAAGGCGTTTCCTAAAAGAAACGCCTAATCTAAGATTAATTATAATCTAGCCTAAAGCTTATTCTGCTTTTTTAACCGTTTTTATAATTCGGCTTGCAATTTTGTAAGGATCACCATTAGAAGCTGGTCTTCTGTCTTCTAACCATCCTTTCCATCCGCGCTCTACAGTTGCGATTGGAATACGGATTGAAGCGCCACGGTCTGAAATTCCATAGCTAAAGTCGTGGATAGAAGCTGTTTCATGTTTTCCGGTTAATCGCATATGGTTATCGGCTCCATAAACATCAATATGTTCTTTTACTACTGGGCGAAAAGCTTCACATATTTGTTCGTAAGTTTCACGATTTCCTGCATTTCTTAAAGTAGAATTAGAGAAATTGGCGTGCATACCACTACCATTCCAATCTAATTCTCCAAGAGGTTTTGGATGTAAATCTACAGATACACCATACTGTTCCCCAATTCTTTCCAGTAAATATCTAGCAACCCAAATTTCGTCACCAGCAGCAGCAGCACCTTTTGCGAAAATTTGATATTCCCATTGTCCTGCAGCAACCTCACCGTTAATACCTTCTACGTTTAATCCAGCTTCAAGACAAGCATCTAAATGCTCTTCTACGATAGCTCTACCGTAAGCATTGCTTGCTCCAACAGAACAGTAGTATGGTCCTTGCGGTCTAGGATATCCGTTAGCTGGGAATCCTAGTGGTTTACCTGTTTCATTATCGATTAGGAAGTATTCTTGCTCAAATCCAAACCAGAAATCATCATCCTCATCGTCTATAGTAGCTCTACCATTAGTTTCGTGTGGAGTGCTATCGGCATTAAGTACCTCGCACATTACAAGGTAACCATTCTTACGTTGTGGATCTGGACAAATAAATACTGGCTTTAGTAGGCAGTCAGAAGAATTTCCTTCAGCTTGACCTGTGGAAGATCCATCAAAAGACCATACTTCACAGTCCTCAAGTTTTCCGGAAAAATCGGTAACTATTTTTGTTTTACCACGTAACTTCTGAGTCGGCTTGCTACCATCAAGCCAGATATACTCCAGTTTTGATTTGCTCATAATCTAATTCGGTTTTTATAAAAAATTGAACGTCTAACGTTAACAAAAATATAATATTTTGAATACATTGTATATATTTTAAGGGGTGATTTGGTAAGAATTTTTAATTTATGAAAAATAACCCTTAAAAATTAGGGGGTGCAGATTATTTTATGTTTTTTAAGGTCTTCTAATGAGAAATATTTAAATTTGGTAACAAAATTTTATTAATCATAACAGCTTAACATGTCAACACTTAGATTTAAGGCAATAGAAGAAACCTTTAACCGAAAATCTTTAAATATAGAAGAGCCCGGAAGACGCTCCTCGGTTTTTGGAAGTAATGTCTTTAACGAGTCGGTAATGAAGCAATACCTCACCAAAGAAGCATATAATAATGTGATGGATGCGGTAAAAACCGGCGCAAAAATTAATCGTACCGTAGCCGATCATATTTCGGCGGGAATGAAAGAATGGGCGATTAATAAAGGAGTAACGCATTACACACATTGGTTTCAGCCATTAACCGGGGCTACAGCCGAGAAGCATGATGCCTTTTTTGAGACTATTGGAGAGGGGCTTGCTATAGAAAAATTTGGCGGAGGTTCTTTAGTTCAGCAAGAACCAGATGCATCAAGTTTCCCTAACGGAGGGATTAGAAATACATTTGAAGCTCGTGGGTATACTGCCTGGGATCCTACTTCTCCCGCATTTATCTGGGGGACTACTTTATGTATTCCTACCGTTTTTGTTTCTTATACCGGCGAAGCCTTAGATTATAAGACTCCGCTTCTTAGAGCTCTACAGGCAGTAGATCAGGCGGCGACAGATGTTGCTAAATATTTTGATAAGAATGTGACTAAAGTAAATGCGACTTTAGGTTGGGAGCAGGAATATTTTTTAATCGATTCTGCTTTGGCTGCTACTCGTCCTGATATCCAGTTGGCGGGGCGTACGCTTTTAGGACATTCACCCGCCAAAGGGCAACAATTAGACGATCACTATTTTGGATCAATCCCATCTCGTGTTTTAGCCTATATGAGAGATTTGGAAATCGAATGTATGCGACTGGGAATTCCCGTAAAAACAAGACATAATGAAGTTGCTCCAAATCAATTTGAACTGGCGCCAATTTTTGAGGAAGCAAACCTTGCGGTAGATCACAACTCCTTAATTATGGATGTGATGAATAAGGTTGCAGAGCGTCATCATTTTGTAGTATTAATGCACGAAAAGCCATTTGCCGGGATCAACGGTAGTGGTAAACATAATAACTGGTCTTTAGGAACAGATACTGGCGTAAACCTTTTATCTCCTGGGAAAACTCCAATGAAAAACCTTCAATTCTTAACGTTCTTTATCAATACGATTAAAGCGGTTTATGAAAACGAAGAGTTATTAAGAGCATCTATTGCCAGCGCATCCAATGATCATCGTTTAGGAGCTAACGAAGCACCGCCTGCGATCATTTCAGTATTTATTGGTAGTCAGTTAACCGCGGTATTAGATGAGCTTGAAAAAGTAACATCAGGTAAACTTTCTCCGCAGGAAAAAACAGATCTTAAACTAAATGTAGTTGGGAAAATTCCTGAAATTTTACTCGATAATACAGATCGTAACCGTACTTCTCCTTTTGCATTTACCGGGAATAAATTTGAGTTTAGAGCAGTAGGTTCTACCGCAAACTGTGCTAATCCAATGACGGTACTTAATGCTATTATGGCCAAACAGCTAAAAGAATTTAAAGCTGAAGTGGATAAGCTTATTAAGGACAAAAAGATGAAGAAAGATGATGCTATCTTCAACGTTCTTAGAGAGTATATTAAACAGAGTAAAAAAATCAGGTTTGAAGGAGACGGTTATGGCGAAGCCTGGGAAAAAGAAGCAGCTAAGCGGGGCCTAAGTAATAATAAAACCACTCCAGAGGCACTTAAAGTTCAGGTTTCCAAAAAAGCAATTAAGCTTTATGGAGATTTGGGCGTGATGAATAAAATTGAGATCGAAGCGCGTCACGAAATCGAGCTTGAAGAGTATACCATGCGAGTGCAGATTGAAGGTCGTGTATTAGGAGATATCGCCAGAAACCATGTTATTCCAACCGCAATTCGTTATCAAAATATCCTGATTAAGAATGTTACCGGTTTAAAGAGTATATATGGTGACAATTACGAAAAGCACGCCAAAGAACAATTAGAGCTTATCGAAAGCGTTTCTACTCATATTGCCGTGATTAATAGCAAAGTAAATGCTATGATCGAAGCCAGAAAAGTAGCAAACAAAATTGAAGATATCCAGAAGAAAGCCGAATCTTATTGTAACGAGGTAAAACCTCACTTTGATGAGATTAGGTATCATTGCGATAAATTAGAATTATTAGTAGACAATGAACTTTGGCCATTAACCAAATATCGTGAGTTACTTTATACCAGATAATATTATCTAAGTTCTTTAAAGCCTCGCATACTTGCGGGGCTTTTTCGTTTTAAAACTTCTTAAAGAATTTAAAACTGTTTATCTTTGGAGCCTAAACCAAATTCATGAGTCAGGACGTAAGTAAAAGGTATAGTCAGCGTGGTGTTTCAGCTGGAAAGGAAGATGTGCATAACGCCATTAAAAATGTAGATAAAGGACTTTTTCCTAAAGCATTTTGTAAAATTATTCCGGATTATTTAACCGGGGATGATGATTATTGTGTGATTATGCATGCCGATGGGGCAGGAACAAAGTCTTCGTTAGCCTATATGTACTGGAAAGAAACCGGTGATCTTTCCGTTTGGAAAGGTATCGCTCAGGACGCCTTGATTATGAATATAGATGATTTACTTTGTGTTGGCGCAACCAGTAAAATCTTATTGTCTTCAACCATTGGTCGTAATAAAAGTTTGGTGCCGGGAGAAGTAATTTCAGCAATTATAAACGGAACAGAAGAACTTATTGCGGATCTTAAAGAATTTGGCGTAGAAATTCATTCTACCGGTGGTGAAACCGCAGATGTAGGAGATCTGGTAAGAACTATTATCGTTGATTCTACGGTAACCGCCAGAATGAAGCGTAGCGAAGTGATTGATAATAGTAATATTGAGCCCGGAGATGTAATTGTAGGTTTAGCTTCTTTTGGACAGGCTACTTATGAAAAAGAATATAATGGAGGAATGGGAAGCAATGGTTTGACCTCTGCCCGCCATGATGTCTTTTCTAAGATTTTAGCTGAAAAATACCCCGAAAGCTTTGATGCTTCAATTCCGAGCGATTTAGTCTATTCCGGAGGGAAAAAATTAACCGATGAGGTTGAAGATTCCCCGCTTGATGCCGGTAAACTGGTACTGTCGCCAACAAGAACTTATGCGCCGGTCATTCAAAAAATCTTATCTAAATTCAGCAATAAAGAAATTCACGGGATGGTGCATTGCAGTGGAGGTGCCCAAACCAAGATTCTTCATTTTATTAATAATCTACATATTATAAAAGACAATCTCTTCGAGGTTCCGCCGCTGTTTAAATTAATCCAGCAAGAAAGTAAAACCGATTGGAAAGAGATGTACCAGGTGTTTAATATGGGACATCGTATGGAGATCTACGTAAAACCAGCACTTGCAGATGAAATTATCCAAATCTCCAAGTCGTTTAATATCGATGCTAAAGTAGTGGGTAGAGTAGAAGCTTCAGATAAAAAATCCTTAAGTATAAAAAGTGAATTTGGGGATTATCAATACTCGTAATTTTTACGTTTATTCTAAAAATATGGTGAGAAAATTAAAATAAATTGGTTTAGTGTTAATTTTATAGCTTTTTTTATTGGAATATCTCATTATATTTGTGGATGTCTGATTTTATGCTAGATGAGTGAACGTCGAAAATTAATTGCTTTTTCCATTGTATTTTGGGTTGCTGTAAATTTAGCAAGTCTATCGATGTTTAATGAAGAAGTAAGTCGATGGGTTCGTTTTATTTGTAGCGCCTTCTTTATGATCATTGCTGCATTACACAAACCTTTTTCCTGGAAATTATTTCTTACTTTTTTATTATTTTCTATTTGTGACTTTTCACTGATTTATTTTGAAGATCCTGTTTTTAATGCAATAACTTTTATAAGCAGAGGAGCTGCATTTATTGTGGTGGGAAGCATTGGACTCGTGAAATTAAAACGGTTTAAAATAACCGCATTAGAACTTTTTATAGGTTTAATACTGGTAGCGATTAATCTAGCCTTACTGGTTGAACTGGAAAGTATGATTACTTTCACGCATACTACAGAAATTTATAATCCGGTTTTTTATGGTTTTGCTATTATCACCATACTCACAGCGATCATCGCTGTATCCTATAGTAATCGCTATAGTAATCAAAAAAGTGTATTCTATTTATGTGGCGTACTTTGGATGATATTTTCAGATCTTACTTATTTTATAGCCTATTATCTGGATTTTCCTGAATTTTATTATGCAGATCGTTTTTTTAATGTACTTGGCTCGGGCTTTTTGATGCTTTTTGCTACAAGCTTCGGTAAAAAAGAAGAATTTATCGATGTAGATATTAAAATTTAATGAGGTAAATATCCCGATTTTATCAATTCATTTTTAGATTTCACAATTTTAGTTTGCTTGTTCTGAAATAAAAAAACCTGATCTGAAACTTTTAGTATTGCCTCATAACGATGGTCTGTAATGATAATCGCTTTATCTTTTTTTTCTTGCTGAATAACCGCTGTAAATTTATCGATCATTAAGGGAGAAAGCTGGGCAAAAGGCTCGTCTAATAGTACAATATCTACATTTCTTTTTAAGACCAGATAGATTTCTATAATCCGCTGTTCCCCGCCAGAAAGTTCCTTTATTTTTTGATTTTTTGTAGCATACATTTCTGAAAATACATCACAAAATTCTCCAAAATCGACTTTATACATGTAGAAAGCTTTTTTAGTCTTAATCCCAGGCGGAAGCAAAGGAAACTGAGGTAACATAGTAATCTTTCCTGTTTTGTAAAAGGCTTTTAGTACCGGTTTGTTATCTACTCTAAGTAGTTTATACTTCGGTTTTAAGGTTCCAAATAAAATTTTTAAAATACTACTTTTTCCACTTCCATTTCTACCTAACAATCCAGTAACTTTTCCTGTTTCTGCTTTTATATAAGCTGCTTTTAGAATTGGTTTATTATCAAAATACAGTTCGACATTATCAATTTCAAAAATCATATTAAATAGTTTATGGAGGAGCAAAGAATAAGCAAAAAAATATCAGCTAAGATGGCTAAGCTAAAAAGCTGCAAACGGCTAAAACCGAGATTATAAAAAAACACCAGCTCGTTTTTTAATGAGGTGAACCGGTATAAAAGATAGATAATAAAGGCAATGAAGAGTTTATCGAGCACAATTACGAAAAGTAGACTTCCAAGGGAGAATAGTAGAAAATTGATTAAAAGGGATGCAATTAAAAATTTACGATAAAATTGTATGAATACGATAAAACTATTAGGCATATAATAAAATTGTGATTGATGCTTTAAAACGAAAGCGTTAAAAAGTTTAATTTATTATGAATATCATCAAAATAAAGAAAACGAACAGGTAAAGTTTAGAGAAGATAAAAATTCAGTCAAATTATTGTAAATTTGTGATCTAAATTCTTAAGAATTGTATGTTAGAGAAGCTGAATATTGTTAAACAACGTTTTGATGAAGTGAATGATCTTATTATCCAGCCGGATATTATTGCCGATCAGAAACGTTATGTTGAACTTAATAAAGAATACAAGGATCTTAGAGCGCTTATGAACGAGCGTGAAAGATATATTGAACTTACCGATAATCTTAAAGAAGCTGAAGAGATAATTTCAGACGGGAGCGATCCTGAAATGACAGAAATGGCTAAACTCCAGCAGGAAGAAGCGAAACAAGAGTTGCCAGCGCTTGAAGAGAAGATACGGATGATGTTGGTTCCTAAAGATCCTGAAGATGCCAAAAACGTAGTGATGGAAATTCGTGCCGGTACCGGCGGGGATGAAGCAAGTATTTTTGCGGGTGATCTTTACAGAATGTATACCAAATACGTCGAAAGTAAAGGTTGGAGTCATAATATCGTAGATTTTAGTGAAGGGACCAGCGGCGGATTTAAGGAGATGATTTTTGAAGTTTCTGGAGAAGACGTTTATGGGACTATGAAATTTGAAGCTGGTGTTCACCGTGTACAACGTGTGCCGCAAACCGAAACTCAAGGGCGTGTGCATACCTCGGCGGCTACCGTGATGGTATTGCCGGAAGCAGAAGAATTTGATGTGGAGATCGATCCTAAAGATGTTCGTATCGATTATTTCTGTTCATCGGGTCCTGGAGGGCAATCGGTAAATACCACCTATTCAGCTGTACGTTTAACACACGAGCCAACAGGTTTGGTAGCCCAGTGTCAGGATCAAAAATCGCAACATAAAAACCGGGAAAAAGCATTTAGAGTATTGCGTTCCCGTTTATACGAGATAGAGCTGGCCAAAAAAATGGAAGCTGATGCTGCAAAACGAAACTCAATGGTTTCAAGCGGCGATCGTAGTGCCAAAATTAGAACTTACAACTATCCACAAGGACGTGTAACCGATCATAGAATTAATCTTACACTTTACGATCTATCCAATATTGTAAATGGAGATATTCAAAAAATTATTGATGAGCTTCGATTGGTGGAAAATACGGAGAAGCTTAAAGAGAATTCAGATATATTTTAATATCAGGCATTTTAAATGCCATTTAAAACCTAAATATGACCACGCAGGAATTAGTAGAGCAGATTAAAACAAAGCAATCTTTTTTATGTATAGGGCTAGATGTAGACCTTAAAAAAATTCCAACTTATCTGCTTTCTGAAGAGGATCCCATATTTAGTTTCAATAAAGCCATTATAGATGCCACGCATCAGTTTTGCGTGGCCTATAAGCCTAATACTGCTTTTTACGAGGCTTGTGGTCTAAAAGGTTGGCAGGCTTTGCAAAAAACCATCGACTACCTTCACGATAACTATCCTGAAATTTATACCATTGCCGATGCCAAACGTGGCGATATTGGGAATACTTCAAAAATGTATGCGAAGACCTTTCTTAAGGATATGGGATTCGATTCGGTTACCGTAGCTCCTTATATGGGAAAAGATTCGGTTGAACCATTTTTAGAATTTGAAAACAAGCATACTATTTTACTTGCACTAACCTCTAACGAAGGAGCCTTTGATTTTCAGACTTTAAAATCTGATGAAACCGAAATTTATAAAAGAGTACTGGAAACTTCCAAAACCTGGGAGAATTCAGAAAACCTGATGTATGTGGTTGGTGCTACTAAAGCAGAATATATCGCCGAGGTTCGTAAAATTGTACCCGAAAGTTTTCTACTGGTTCCCGGAGTTGGAGCCCAGGGAGGAAATTTAGAAGACGTTTGCAAATACGGAATGACCAAAAATGTAGGACTTTTAGTGAATAGCAGCCGTAAGATCATTTATGCTTCAACAAATAATAATTTTGCGGAAGTAGCCGCAGCGAAAGCCGAAATTTTGCAGCAGCAAATGGCTGAAGAATTACAGAAATTTCAATAGTTGTGATGACAATTTTCGATCATTTGGGCCGAAAATTAATACTTCAGGATACTCCTAATCGAATCATTTCCTTAGTGCCAAGTCAAACAGAGCTTTTGGTAGATCTTGGTCTACAAAATTGCTTGGTAGGAATTACCAAGTTTTGTGTACATCCAAAAAATCTTAGAAAGGATAAAACGGTGATAGGAGGCACAAAATCTGTACATTTTGATAAGATCAAAGCTCTAAAACCAGATGTGATCCTGTGCAATAAAGAAGAGAATACCCGGGATATGGTTACAGAATTAGAAAAAATTGCCCCGGTACATGTTTCAGCGGTTTCCACTATTTCAGCTTCCCTTCAGCTTATTAAAGATTATGGGCAACTTTTTAATGTTCAGGAAAAAGCCTTAAAATTAGTTACCTGTTTAGAAAATGAACGACTAACTTTTTCTGAAGAAATGCAATATAAAAAATGGAAACGTTGTGTTTACTTAATTTGGAAAGATCCCTATATGGCGGCAGGACAAGATACATTTATCAATGATCTTCTAAAACTAAATAAGTTTGAAAATATAATTGCTAAGGATCGATATCCGGTCATCGACGAGGAGCAATTGGTCGAGTATTCACCAGATGTGGTCTTGTTATCCAGTGAACCCTTTCCCTTTAAGAAAGATCATTTAAAACAGATAGAACGATTGGGAATTCCTGCGATGTTAGTCGATGGGGAATATTTTAGCTGGTATGGCTCAAGATTAAAAAAGGCCTTTGATTATTTTAGAAGTTTAAATTAATAATCAGTCGCCCAATCTTCCACTTCAGGATAATGCATACGTCTTAATTCACTTAATATTTTCTTTGCTTTGGCATTAATCCTATCACTACGCTCCTTATCTACAAGAGCCAATTTATAAGCCCTGTGCATAAGCTGAGTGTATTTCTCACACATGCACTCTTCTTTTGTCTTTTGTTTGAATATTTTAAACATAATCCAGTCGTTCTTCATCAATAGACCAAAGATAAGCCTGAGTTGCTTTAAGATATACTAAGTAGCAGTTAAGGTTAATTTAAAGTTTATAGATTAAATTGCCATTATGTTAAAATATTTGAGACTTCTTAATCCTGTAGTGAAAATACTCGCTTAAGTAGTGTGGTTGTACGCGCAGAAATATCATTCCGAATATCTTTTTCTTCTACCGCGATCATGGTGTAAACGCCATTTAAAGCTTCTGAAGTTACGTAATCTGACAGGTCTGGATTCACATTATTGGTGAGCGGAATACTATTATATTTCTGTATGATATTGCTCCAAATCTTATTAGCACCAACTTTATCTAGAGAAGAGGTTATTACAGGGCTAAATTTATCGTAAAGTTGTGATTGTGTTTTTCCTATTAAATATTGGGTGGCAGCATCATCCTGCCCAAGCAAGATATTACGTGCGTCTGTAAAAGTTATTTGCTGCACAGCGTTTACAAAAATAGGGGTAGCTTCCTTAACAGCATCTTCAGCAGCTCGGTTTAATACTTTTAGGCCTTCATCAGCCAGATTACCTAAACCTACATCTCTTAAAGTTTTATCCACTTTTTGAAGTTCAGGCGGTAAAGTGATCCTTACTAATTCATTTTTAAAAAAGCCATCTTCACGGGTAAGTTTGGTTACCTGTTTGTCGATCCCAAAATCTAAGGCCTGGCGTAGTCCAGAGGCAATTGCAGTGTTAGTCATCCCATAACCGCTTTGGGGTAATTGGCTGGCAATGTCCCGCAATTCAGCACAAGAAAATAAGGTGAAAATAGCAATAAGGCAAAGTAATTTTTTCATGGAGCTTTTTTTCAAATATAAGCTATCTAAAGTAGATCTATTATTATAAAAATTTATGAATAAATTAAAATTATCGATTTCTATTATTAAAACATCCTATTTACCTTTAAAAAATTGAAACTAAAACTAGAATTATGTCTAACGAGAAAAAATTAACCACGGCTTCCGGGAGGCCTTTTGTAGAAAAGGAAGATTCGTTAAGCGTTGGTAGAAGAGGACCACTATTGCTTGAAGATTATGTGCTTCATGAATCTATGGCTCACTTTAACAGAGAACGAATCCCAGAGCGGGTGGTACATGCCAAAGGTTCCGGTGCTTTTGGAATTTTTACCGTAACCAATGATATTACTAAATATACACGGGCCAAAATGTTTTCTGAAATTGGTAAGAAAACCGATATGCTGGCAAGATTTTCTACCGTAGGTGGTGAAAAAGGTTCTGCAGATTCAGATCGTGATCCACGTGGTTTTGCTCTTAAATTTTATACGGAAGAAGGGAACTGGGATTTAGTAGGAAATAACACTCCGGTATTCTTTATAAAAGATCCTAAGAAATTTGCCGATTTTATACATACTCAAAAGCGCCATCCATTCACTAATATGAAATCTCAAACCATGCGTTGGGATTACTGGTCATTAAATCCTGAATCACTGCATCAGGTACTTATATTGATGAGTGATCGTGGTACACCTTATGGTTTCCGACATATGAATGGGTATGGGTCGCATACCTTTTCTTTAATCAACGACAAAGATGAACGTTTTTATGTGAAGTTCCACTTTAAAACCGATCAGGGAATTAAGAATTTTACTGATGAGGAATCTGTGAAGATGGCAGGTGAGAATCCAGATTTTGCGCAACAAGATCTTTTGGAGAACATAGAAAAAGGGGATTTTCCTACCTGGACATTAAAAATACAGGTAATGCCTGAAGAAGAAGCTCAAAATTATAAATGGAATCCATTTGACCT
>CETB01358597.1_pt1 | contig 11546 bp, 7 predicted proteins | sample 356381 | NCBI WGS metagenome assembly CETB01 (sample SAMEA2622545, study PRJEB7988) | marine metagenome | biome: marine biome (ENVO:00000447); feature: deep chlorophyll maximum layer (ENVO:xxxxxxxx); material: "saline water (ENVO:00002010), including plankton (ENVO:xxxxxxxx)" | depth 155 m | reverse complement strand
TAGTGTCTATCATCAGTGGCATAGGTACCGAATGTGCTGGTTGGCCCGTTGTTGAAATGGCTCCATTCTCCTTTCCATGCATGTCTTAGTTGGTCGGTTTTCAGGCTCAGACCTCTCATATCCATGATGCCTTCGTAGTGTTCGTATGCATCCCAAACCGTAGCTTCGGGGTGATCTAGGAATCCGTCCCCATCGGGATCGCGCATGACCTGTAATGTTCGCGCGAGGGCGAGGGCTCTGTCGGTATCCACCAATCCATGACCTACTCTCCAGTCGTGACACCGGTTGGTGGTGGCGGATATGTGGCACTCTTCTGGGATGTTGTCGCAAGAATCGTCGTCATTTCCTTCCTCGCATGAATTTTTCAGAATTTCATAATGTGAAGTCAGTTCTAGTATCAATTCAACTTCATGAACCCTTGATTCGTTTCTCGTGTTCCAATCTTCGAATTGAATTCCCTTTGCTGTCTCATTGAAGTACAGGCTCTCGCCTTCGTCGTGATCTTCGTATTGGTAGTTAGCTGCTCCTAAGGAAGGGGCGGCGGCGAGAAGTAGAGTTGCGATACCACCGATGTGGGGTGTGGCCATGCTAGTACCAGAGATTGCCATGTAGTACAAATCTCCTTGAGTTCTAGTGGAGGCATCGATTGCTGTGGCTCTTGGAGCAGTTGCCCAGATATTTCGTCCCGGTGCTCCGATGTCTGGCCATGTGTGTTGTTGAGTCTTCCACCCTCTGCTGGAGAAGGATGTCACTGCATTTCCATCATGAGTAAGTGCTGCTACGGATATTGCAGAGGGAGTGTTTGCGTAGATGTTCGTGCGTAGATCGCTCTCTGACTCGTCTCCATTTCCACCGCTGTTTGATGCTGCGAAAATTACGGCAACATCATTCTCAAAAGTTAGCATGTCAGTTAGTATTGTGACTGCGTTTGAGGGGTTGTAGTCTCCGTTTGTGCCCCAAGAATTTGATACGACTCTGATGTTGTAATCATTCAACCCTGGTCTGCTGTGTTGGTAGGTCCATTCCAAACCCTCAACCGCTGCGAAAATTGAGGCGCCATCACCAGTCCCCAATGCAACGATTGTTGCTCCCTTTGCTGTACCAAGTCGTCGACCACCAGAGGCATCCCCGTTACCTGCGATTGTGCCCCCAACATGAGTTCCATGTCCGCTTGATGTATCAGAGTTGCAATTCGGTGCGTCCACCCAGGCAATGCCAGTCCATTTTGCTGACCAAATCAACTTCTCACCAGTCCATGGCTCTCCACAATCAAAGTCTGGGTGTTCGCCATCGATTCCTGTATCCAAATCTACAGCAGTGGCGCCCTTACCGTCAAATTCTGACAAAGAAAGGTCTGGTTCTGTTTTGAGAATCCCATCTGTTCCAATAATTGCTCGGTGCCAAGCAAGGCTGGCATTTACCCACCTCACGGTTTCGTGCATCATTGATTCTTTGTCATCTTGATCGCCCGGGAGGTAGAAGTGTTCGATTGGGACATTGAGTTCCATATGCTTGACAATTGAGAAAGTGGAAAGACGCGTCATCTCGGAAGGAGTTCCTGCAATCAAACCACCATGTAGAACTGACATCTCCGAAATCAATTTGATTCCTGTTGATTCGAGTCTATTCCAATCTGCATCAGTGGGTTTGTTAGTTAGCTGTACAATGACTTCAATTTGGTCTTGTGAATCAAGTTTTGAAACCAATTCGCTACTCATCTTCGATACATCAACTGATGAATTGTGATTGGTGTATGCAAGCGAACCTGACATTGAAGCAACTAGAGTTACTAACAGCAACGCGGTAAATCGCACATGTGGCCGTCATAGCGATTGGATTTCAACAAAACCCTGTGTTGGATAACAGAACCGTTGACCTGATGTATGCGGGTCCTAACCGCGGTTCGTGCGCGTAGTGGCCACGATGCTCGTCCTGCTGATGGTTTCAGCACCACTAGGAGGATGCTTTGGAGAGGAAGAAGTTGTAATCGAAGAGAAAAATGTCTTCGATGAGATATGCCCTCAAGGAATAGCGAATAACACATGGTACCATTACTCCAATGCGACTGATGCGACTAAGTCTTCTGATGTGTTCAACGGCACCTCAGTTCTAGTTGGAAACAATGCGCCCGCCTGCGCAATTGGTACTTACTATGGGATTGGCTTGACCACATTCGAGCCGACAATTGGTGTGACATCCTCAGATAATCTGTACATGACAAGTTGGGGCAATGGGGATGCTGGGTCGACGGCGATTGTTCGATGTTCAGGGTTAATTGGAATGACGAATGTAAGTGAATATGTCTGCGAAGATGTCTACAGTGTTTTCACTCCAGTTGCTAATAGTAACGATCCGTATGTGTATGTGGATCCTTGGACGGATCGAATAATGAAATTCGACATGCATGCGTTGCTGGGGATGACTGTAGAATGGTCGGACAATGAGGGAGGAAGTTGGACTGGTCCTTCTGTGGCTACTGGTTGGTCGGTTCAAGACCATCAGACGATTGCTTCCTCGCCTTATCCGGCTCTGTTCCATCCTACCACATGGGTATTCTGCGTCAACGGCAATTATCCTTACCCTGTTTGCTCCTCGAGTAACGATGGTGGTTTAACTTGGGGGCCAGAAGTTCCTGGAGCGCCTACCAGCTGCAATAGTGGGGGTTTGACTGGACACATTATGGGGTCCGATAACGGTAATTTCTACCGCGGAAATAGAGGTTGTAACGATGGAGAGGGGTATTCGATTTACCGAAGTACCAATGGAGGTTTAACTTGGACGGAGCACCCATTACCGACGGAAACAACCGGAACTGCGGAGACCTGGAACTTCGAAGAAGCTCAGGTTTACCCTGATTCGGAGAACAATGTCCACGCGATGTGGATGGGTTCTGATAACATGCCCTATTACTCCTACTCGAGAGACGAGGGGGATACTTGGAGTGTCCCTTTGATGGTGGCTCCACCAATTGGTCTCAACGGTACTGGTTTCCCGGTGATTACAGCGGGAGGTGGTGGGCAGGTCGCGCTTGGTTATCTCGGTGATTCTGGTGGAGACACATGGAATGGGTACCTTACTGTGATTTCTGATGCTTTCAACCCAATGCCTCTGATGACAACGGTTCAGGTAAATGCATGGGGCGATCCTCTTGACACTAGTGCCGATTGTGGATACAATAGGTGTGGTGGATTTGGGGATTTCAATGATATCGTCATCGATCAGTATGGGCGAGCGTGGTTCGGTTTGGCGCATAATGTCGGTGGAGAGATCGGTATCTTCGGTACAATGGCGGTTGGACCGAGTCTGCGGGGCAACGGAACGCTTCCCGAGTTGCCTGTGGGTGGCCCCGGCACTCTCTAGAATACTTCTGGATACAGGTCGTGGGCTTGGATTGCGAAGCTTACTGCGAATGCAAGCATTGCTATTCCACAAATTACCATTGCGATGCGATATCTGCGAGGGGAAAGCCAAGCGCCGCCTCCTACGAAAATCCATGCTATTGCGGCTTTGACTAGAATGATTGTAACTAGGAATGCGATTGCATAGAGTACTGGTGCTACTGGCTCCTGCTCTGCTGCAGAGGCCATCAATGGACCACCAATCAAAAACCAGAATACATACACATTGGGATTGAGTAAGTTTGTCAGAATGCCGCGTTTGAAGGATCCTGTCGCGTCCTCCTCCATGTCTGGATTGGGTAGTTCTAGTGTGAAGCACTCGAGGCCCATCTTAGTCAAAAATGCTGCACCAAGGGCTGAAATTGCCAAGAGAACGCTAGGTTCAGTGGCCACCCAACCAGCAAAAAATAGGCTAACGATGATCAATGGACCGTCGGTGAAGATGGGGGCTGCTGCTGTCCACATTCCCGCCTTCAGGCCTTTGGAAAGTGATTCTCTGATTACCATAGTCAGTAGTGGGCCGGGTTTGATTCCCTCGATGATACCTAGGGCCACGCCGGCTCCTGCGAGTTGCGCAATCAATTCGGTGTCCATCGCTTAGCGCCTCGCGGCTAACTTGGCCAGAAGTTTGAGTATCTCCAAGTAAAGCCAGATGAGTGTTACCATCAGACCGAATGCGGCCCTCCACTCAAGTTGTTTAGGGGCGCCTCTTTGTACTCCTCTCTCTATGAAGTCAAAATCAGCAACTAGGCAAAGGGCCCCTATTCCTATTACGAATAGCGAGAACAAAATCCCGATTGGTCCTGAGCCGTGAATATAGGGAACTGCGTACCAGCCAGAAATTGAACCGATAATAGAAACGATGTAGATCAGAATTATTGCGACTAGGGCCGATGTTACGGCAATTCGTGTATTCTCATCCCAAGCAATCAATCCGGCCCTGTATATCATTATCATAGCCCCGAGAATCATGAAGGTAAGTAGTGCGGCTAGAATACCAATACCTGGTAATTGTAGGTAGACTTCGAACATCCATGTGAGGCCTCCCAAGCACAGACCTTCGAGTGCGGCATATGTTCCGATTAAGACTGGATTCATCGATTTCGAGAAGATAATTATCATGGCAACGACGAACCCCCCGATTGCTCCAACAAAGATTAGTGGGGCAGCTTGGGGCATCGAGAAAGCTGTCAGTACTGCAGTTGTAGCGGTAATCAACAGTAGTAAACCGGTTTTCTCGGCTACTCCTTCTATAGACATTAGATTGCTCTCTTTATCCTCCCACCAACTGGTATCTGAGTAGTTGCTCTTCTCAAAGGTAGAGTCGCTTAGCGCGGGGTTTCCTGAACGGTACATCTGCATCACTGAGAAGGTGGCCCTACTCAAGGCTTGGCACGGAATTTCCCTGAGTTTGATTGTGGAGTATTTTTATCGTAATCCCTTGGCCCTGTAATATGGACTTGGATATAGTAATGAAGGAGTCGGAGAACATCAAAGACTGGATTGTCGACATTAGAAGGGAATTGCATCGCTTTCCAGAGTTAATGTACGAAGAGCATCGTACTAACGCGTTGGTTAGAGAGAAGTTGGATGAATTGGGAATTGAATATGAATTCCCTATTGCTGAAACTGGTGTCCTAGCTAAGATAGGGGATGGGGATGGTCCTTGTGTAGCGTTAAGGGCGGACATGGATGCTCTGCCTATTCAAGAAATGGCAGATGTTGATTTCAAAAGTGAGGTTGATGGAAAGATGCACGCTTGTGGGCATGACTGTCACACTGCTATGCTTTTAGGTGCTGCCAAAATATTGAGTCAAAGAGAGATTAATGGTACTGTTAAGTTTCTATTTCAGCCGGCCGAAGAAGGAGGGGCAGGAGGTGAAAAAATGACTCAAGAAGGGGCGTTGGAAAACCCTGCTGTTGAGAGGATTTTTGGATTGCATGTCTGGCCTTTTATACCAACAGGACAGATCGGTTCGCGTGCTGGAGCGTTTTTGGCTGCTACCAGTTTCATGGATATTGAAGTGGTAGGGACTGGTGGGCATGCGGCAGCGCCGCATACTTGCGTTGATCCGGTGTTGGCTTCTTCTCGGATTATTGATTCGTTACAGAGCATTGTTTCGCGAGAAACTGATCCTTTGGAGTCTGCGGTGGTCAGCATTACTGCTGTAAATGGGGGTAATGCGCACAATGTCATTCCCGAATCTGTTGCAATAAAGGGAACTTTGCGATCGTTAACTATGGATGGTTTGGCTAATTTACAAAAGAGGGTGAATGAGATTTGCGACCTTGTTGGTCGGGCAAATGGGTGTGAGGTTACTGTCGTTTACCCAGGTAATGATTACCCTCCAACCTTCAACGATCCTGAAACTTGGGAGTTCGCAAAGGGAGTGGCTGAAAGTATGATTGGGGAAGAGAACGTTAACGAGTTAGCGCCTGTGATGGGAGGGGAAGATTTTGCCTACTATACTCAAAAAACAAATGGTTGCTTTGTTGTAATAGGCGTTGGTAATCCCGAAAAAGGTTGTATTTACAGTGTTCATCATCCTAAATTTAAGGTGGATGAGGATGCTTTGCCCCTAGGTACGGCGCTTCATGTCTCGTTTGCGCTTGAATCATTGATGGAAGTTTAGATTAGTTCCTTTAGATGTTGTCCAGTGTAACTTGATGGGTTCTCTGCAACCGATGAGGGGGGTCCTTCTGCTACGACCAATCCTCCTCTCTCGCCTCCCTCGGGGCCTAGATCGAGGACCCAGTCCGCACATTTGATGACATCAAGATGGTGTTCAATGACTACTACTGTGTGGCCGTTCCTGCGTAACCTCAGTAGAACCTCGATGAGTTGGTCTACATCTGCCATTGAGAGTCCTGTGGTCGGTTCGTCAAGGATGTACATGGTGTGTTTTCTTGCTGGTTTGTGTAACTCGGTGGCCAGTTTCACTCTCTGGGCCTCGCCCCCTGAGAGAGTTGTCGCGGGTTGGCCCAATCTGATGTAGCCCAGACCGACATCTTGTATCGTGGAAAGTATGCGGTAGATTGAGCGTTGGTTCGCAAAGAATTCGCATGCTTCGTCTATGTTCATTTCAAGGATGTCGTGGATGGTTTTGCCGCGCCATTCGACTTCGAGTGTTTCGCGAGTGTATCGTTTGCCCTTGCAGACATCGCATACGACCCATACATCGGGGAGGAAATTCATCTCCAACTTGGTTGAGCCTGCTCCTTTGCATGCCTCACATCTACCTCCCCTTACATTGAAGGAGAATTGGCCGCTCTCGTAACCTCTCTCTTTGGAAAGTGAGGTGCTTGCGAATAATTCCCTGATTGGGGTAAATGCCCCTGTGTATGTGGCAGGATTGGATCGAGGAGTTCTTCCAATTGGAGATTGGTCAATAACGATGGTTTTGTCGATGTGCTCTACTCCCTCTATCTTGTCGTGACGCCCTGGAGTAGTATCTGCTCCGTGTAGCTCTCTGAGTAAGGATGGTGCAATTGTGGAGGTGACTAGGGACGATTTGCCAGAGCCAGAAACTCCCGTTACGGCAACCATACAACCCAAGGGTATTCTGACATCTATGTCTTGCAGATTGTTTTGTCGGGCGCCCTTGATTTTGAGCCAACGCTCCGGATCTGGTTCCGCCCTATCTTCGGGAATTGTAATCTCTTTTCTGCCAGAAAGGTAGGCTCCAGTAACACTCTGTTTGCTAGACAGGAGTTTGTCAATACTGCCGTTTACGACTATTCTCCCTCCTTCTTTCCCGGCACCAGGCCCTATGTCTACGAGCCAGTCTGCTTGTCGTAGGGTTGCTTCATCGTGTTCCACAACAAGTAGAGTGTTGCCGAGAGAGGTTAACTCTCTGAGTGTCTCAAGTAGTCGACCGTTGTCTCTTGGATGGAGGCCGATACTGGGCTCGTCTAGAACATACATTACTCCTGTCAATCGGGTACCAATTTGAGTTGCGAGGCGTATTCTCTGTGACTCGCCGCCAGAGAGGGTGTTGGCGCGGCGGTCAAGTGTGAGATAATCGAGGCCGACGAGTGCTAGGAATCGGAGTCTAGATTCGATTTCCTTGATTATCTCTCGAGAGATGTAGAGGGATCTCTCGTCTAACTCGTGTGCTTTGGTGACTGTTTCACTATCTGGCTCATTCCTGTCCAGTCTATCCCATGTATCATCCAAAGCACCCAAGCGCCAGTGTTGAACTGCGGCTAGGGCCTCTAGAACGCTACAGAAGGAGAGTTCAGGTAGTGAGATTCCTCCGACTGTTACCATACTGACTGCTCTGTTCAGCTTCCTTCCACCACAATCAGTGCAGGGCTCGTCGGTCATGTAGGAGGTCATGCGCGACCTAGTGCGATTCGAAGTGGTGTCTGTATAGGTCCTTCTCAGGCGGGCGAATACCCCTTCCCATGGCCTTACCATTCGGTAGGAAGAGCCTTTTTGTGAAACGAAGTTGAAGTTGATTTCTGTGCTTCCTGAACCATGTAATAGTATGTCTTGGGCATCCTCATCGAGTTCTCCAAATGGAACATCAATTGCGATTCCATAGTGCTCGCAGGTTTGAGTCATCTGACTGCGGTACCAGCCTGACATCATCGAGCGGCGGAATGGGTGGATACATCCTTCTTCTACCGAGGCTAATCTATCGATTACTAGATCCGGAGAGAAGTTTCTCTGAACACCGAGTCCTTGACAAGACGGGCACGCACCGAGGGGGTTGTTGAAGGAGAATACTCGTGGGCTCATCTCAGGTAGGAAAGCGCCGTGCTCGGGGCATGCGAACTCCTCAGAATAGGCGATGGTTTCTCCTTCCTCGGTTTGGAATCTCATCTCTTCCGAAATATTCGATTTTCTTGGTTTCGGCGCCTTTAGGCTCTCAATAGCAACTGCGCCGGCGCCGAGTCGAAGTCCTGCTTCTATCGCCTCGGTCAGACGCTGCCTATTCGCTCGATCCAATCGCATTCGATCTATTCTGACATCAATGTCATGTCGTAGGTTTTTCTCGAGTTCTGGTGGATTTTCGAAATCCTCCTCACGACCGTTGACTTTGCCCTGTAGGTAACCTTGCTCTACTAAGCCCCTGAACAAATCTGCATGGGTTCCCTTACGGTTTCTGACTGCTGGAGACCAAATTGCAATTCCGTGGCCCTCGAATCTCCAAAGAACATCGTCAACTATCTCTTGAACGGTGCGTCGGGCCACCTCCTTGCCGCAGTCTGGACAATGGGGGAGTCCGACTCTGGCCCAAAGAAGTCTCAGATAATCCATGATCTCTGTGACGGTTGCCACGGTTGATCTTGGATTGTGGCTGCCTTGCTTCTGGTCAATACTGATAGCAGGAGACAGGCCCTCGATGCTGTCGCAATCTGGTTTCTTCATCTGACCGAGGAACTGTCTTGCGTACGAACTGAGGCTCTCGATGTAGCGGCGTTGTCCTTCCGCATACAATGTGTCGAACGCTAGGCTTGATTTGCCAGATCCAGAAACACCCGAGAGTACAACGAATTTGCCGCGTGGAATCTTGACATCGATGTTCTGGAGGTTGTGGGTACGCGCTCCTTTAACTTCGATCCATCCATCCTTAGCGGCGCCGTTCTTTGCTCCCCTAGCCATATTTTTCACCGTGCGCGTGGGGATGCGTGAGCGAGATTGTCTTTGAATACATGTACTGGGCAATTAAACGGTTACCGTAGCCATAGGGCGTCGATTATTTCTCCTGCCTTAGCATCGATATCTGGTGGAAGTAAGGTGAGTCCGTTGTGTGCCACCATGCTGTGGATATTTCCACTCCCTTGGTGAGTATGTGTAGTAGCAACAAACCCGTCTTCTCCGATCTCAATCCTTATTCTCCTCATACAGAGTTTCTTGGGGGCTCCTTTGATGTCTTCAGATAGTTTGACTCTGATCCTGTCTGCCAGTCGGGGGCCAAGCTCATGGTCAGCACCCATGCATTCAGCAAGCCATGGCGCGACGATTGAAATGAATACTACATGGCTGCTTACGGGATTTCCTGGTAGGCCGAATAGAGGTTTGTTCTTCCAAGAACCGCAAAGCGGCGGGCCGCCCGGGCGTATCCGGACTTTCCAGAATAGTGGTTGGCCTTCATCCTCCATCAGGCGGCGTACAAGATCCCACTCGCCCATACTAACTCCTCCACTGGTTAGGATTGCATCACACGATTCTGCAGCATCGTTGAGAGTTGTTCTCAGACCCTCTATATTGTCGTGAACTACATCGTATCTCTTCGCCGTAGCACCCATCTTTTCGATGAGTGAGGTGAGGCCGTAGGAGTTTGATTCGTATATTTGGCCAGGAGAGAGATTTGTGCCGGGTTGGACTAATTCGTCGCCTGTGCTAATCACCGCGACTGTGGGTTTGCAGAGTGTTTCGACCTCATGGTGCCCCATTGTCGCAACGAGTGAGATTTCGGCGGGACCAATTAGTGTGCCGGCACGCAGGATTTCCTGGTCCTTCTGGAGGTTCTCTCCTTGTTTACGGATAAATCCCGGGCGCGCTGGGCCGAGAATCTTGACATGGTTTCCTTCCTCAGCAGAGTCTTCGACCATTACAATTGCATCCGCGCCGGGAGGGATTGGTGCACCTGTCATTATTCTACTAGCCTGGCCTGTAGAAACCTGCGGCAACTGCTCACCGCCGGCGCGGCTGGTGCCGACTATCTCGAGAGTGGTGCCGTCTGAAGTGCAATCTTGTGCTCGTACTGCCCAGCCATCCATTGCTGAATTGTCAAAAGCAGGATCGTCTACCTTGGAAGAGAGTGGGGAGGCAAGTATCCTGCCACTGAGTAATGAGAGAGGGGTGGTTTCTGTGTGTCGAGGGATGGTTAGTGTGCTGGCCAAGGCCAGTGCACGCTCGAGAGTGACGCTGGTCTCCACGGCCCTTCGATTGCGGTTGAGTTGAAGTGTTCTTCCTATGTGGGCGTCCTGTGCTTTGGCCTGAGTTGGGTGTGGTTCTTGTTTCACTCGCACTAATTGCTGCGCTCTACTCTTCAGTAGGTCATGGAGGGGGTTCGGGATATCTTGCTGTACTCTCCTTGACTACAATTGCGGTCTCTGACTCCATGTGGCTCAAGCAGTATGCTTGGTCACTAAATTTGATTGTTGCAGGGCTTGCTTTCTGGCACTACCGAACTGGAGGTTTTCTGAACCGGGGTTTGGTTGTGCCTTTTCTGATTGGTAGTATACCAATGGCAGCCATCGGAGGTTATCTGCAAGTAGAGGGGTCTGCATACGATGTTTTGCTATCTCTTGTTCTTGTCTTCGCAGCTTGGCGGCTACTATGGAGTTCTAACGAAGAAAAAGAAGTGGTTAGACCAGGGAGCTACCTTGCTGTTGCTTCGGGAGGGGGGATTGGTTTTGCTAGTGGAATGATTGGTATTGGGGGCGGCATCTTCCTCTCCCCATTGCTAATACTTCGTGGTTGGGCCAATGCGAAGGAAGCTGCTGCAATGGCGGCCCTGTTCATCTGGTTAAATTCCCTGTCTGGATTGGTTGGTTCGTCATTATCGGGAGGTATTGGTTTAGATTTGGAGTTGTTTGTCCCATTTGCAGGGGCCGTTCTAATCGGGGGTCTAATCGGATCAAAATATGGCTCGGAGATTTCCGGTCAGGCCGGAATAAGGAGGTTGCTGGTCGTGGTATTGCTCATAGCCGCCAGTAAGAGAGTAATGGGAATATTAGGTATCTGATTCCTCAGATACCGAATTTGTCTACATGGCCGCACTCTGGATATGCGCAGTGGACTTCGTACCGATCTCGCTTGGGGGCTGGGATCTGCATGACAGAGCCGCACATCGAGCATTGGTGTGAGATAATTTCTGGTTCATTGGATTCTGGTTCTTCGAAAACATCGAAGTCCTCTTGTGACATTGTCCAGCCAATATCCTCGGGGACCACTTCTTCAGTCTCGTCACGGATGCGGTTCTGTCTCAGGCCGAGTTTGATTCTAATCCTACGGCTCTTCTTGGCTGGCTTGTTTGGAGGTGTCTTTTTCTTAGCCTCCTTACTTGGGCGTCGTCGTCGCTTCTTTGGTGGGGGTGATTTGGATGGTTTCTTCGCTGGAGGTGCCTTCTTTGGTGGGGCCTTTTTCTTGGGTGGAGGTGGTGCCTTCTTCTTTTTGGCTGGAGGCGGGGG
>CETB01358598.1_pt1 | contig 11548 bp, 8 predicted proteins | sample 356381 | NCBI WGS metagenome assembly CETB01 (sample SAMEA2622545, study PRJEB7988) | marine metagenome | biome: marine biome (ENVO:00000447); feature: deep chlorophyll maximum layer (ENVO:xxxxxxxx); material: "saline water (ENVO:00002010), including plankton (ENVO:xxxxxxxx)" | depth 155 m | reverse complement strand
GCTCATAACCCGAAGGTCGTAGGTTCAAATCCTGCTCCCGCAACCACTTTAAAAACCCAGCTTTTGCTGGGTTTTTTCTTTTCAGCAAAAAAACACTTTGACTTCTTGTTTTACACGATAATCTTGAATTAATTGCTACGAATTGATAACCGCACTTCATATGTGAATGTGCTAAGTTATAGCTGTCGCACCATTAGAAATTAGATTAATAGGTAGTATGGCCGCGTTATGATATCCCGTTTTTTTACTTTTGAAGAACACGCCACCTTAATAGAAGGTGCTTATCATGTTCCTTTGGTCATTCTATCGCTTATTGTGGCTGTGTTTGCTTCATATATGGCGTTTAATGTGGCAGGGCAAGCCGCGATCACCGAACACAAACTTCGACGAAATACCTTATTAGGCACCGGCAGCGTTGCATTAGGCGGTGGTATTTGGTCTATGCATTTCTTAGGGATGACCGCTTTTGATTTATGTCTGCCCGTTGACTATGATCCACTCATTACTGGGCTCTCTGCCGTTCCCGGGTTTGCCGCTGCTTGGGTGGCGCTTCACCTTTTAACTAAGTCCCGTATTAGCCTCGCTGAAATAATGATAGGCGGTGTACTGGTAGGTGCCGGTATTGGCACCATGCACTATAGTGGTATGGCCGCTATGGAAATGGCACCGCTTCTTCGTTATGACCTCGGTATGTTTGCTCTTTCTATTGTGGTAGCTGTGTGTTTAGCCATGCTCTCGCTGTGGATTAAATTCGGCATTACAGCTGCTACGAAAAGTAAAAAGCTGTTAGGAAAACATGTATTACTTGCAAGTATCGTCATGGGACTGGCTATTTCTGGTATGCACTATACGGGGATGGCGGCAGCAAGATTTGTATTGCCACCAGGAATGGAAACGTCGAACCAGTCGTCAGATATTGCTGTTTTTCTAGCAATTTCGATTGCTATCGTTACGTTGGTATTAATTACCACGGTATTGGGCATTAGTCTTCTGTTTAAATATCGCGATGTAATGGTACGCGCCATTGAAAGTGAGCGAATTCAAAGTGCTATCACCGATACCGCGGTCGACGCCATTCTGACGGTAGATGAAAAAGGCATTATCAAAACCGCTAACCCCTCCGTTGAGCGTATCTATGGCTATACCCAGCAAGAAATAATTGGTATGCACGCATCTGAGATAATAACTCCTGAAAGACGCCATTTATTCGGTGATGACTTCTTCAGTCAGCGAGTAGTACCAACTGAGCAAATTATTGGTACAGGAAGAGAAGTAGAAGTACTTCGCAAAGACGGTGAGCGTATACCAGTGCGCTTGGGTGTCGGCTACACAAAAATTGATGGTAAGCCCGTTTTTGTCTCTTTCGCTTCTGATTTACGCAAACGCAAGGAAATGGAAGATGCATTGCGCGAGAGTGAAGCTAAGTTTAGAAGCCTTATCTCTAACATTCCCGGTATGGCTTATCGCTGTTTAAGTATGCCAGGGTGGCCCATGGTATTTATTAGTGATGCAGTAATAGAAGTAACCGGATACCCGCCTGAAGATTTTATACTGCCTAATCCGAAGCGCTCTTTCGCCGATCTTTACCATCCTAGTGATGTAGAGCGCCTATCATCTATTAGTCCTGATGAAGGCGCATTTTCATATGAATATAGAATTGTCGCGAAATCTGGAGAGGTGAAGTGGGTTATCGAGCATGGAGTGCAGGTTAAAGACGATGATGGCATGGTACTCTATGTAGACGGCTTCATATCTGACATAACACATAGAAAAGTGATGGAAAATGAACTAAAAGCGGCGAAGGAAAATGCTGAGCAAGCTGCCGCTGCGCGCACCGCATTTCTTGCTAATATGAGTCACGAAATCCGTACGCCTATGAATGCAATTATAGGTTTTAGCGACCTTATGTTGGGAGAAGCGCTACGCGAAGAGCAGAAATCTCACTTAACCACGATAAACCGTTCCGCACGCTCATTGCTGCATCTTCTTAATGACATACTTGATAGTGCGAAGTTAGATAAAGGCAAGCTTGATTTAGATTATCGCGATTTCCTTATTCGCGAAGAGTTGGATTTGGTTATTTCAACATTTTGGTTAGAAGCCAAACGCAAAAAAGTTGGACTTGTACTTAATGTCGATGATTCGGTAGCTAACGGATACAGAGGTGTACCGGAGCGAATGCGACAAGTACTTAACAATTTGATAGGCAACGCCGTTAAATTCACTCACGAGGGTGAAGTGACTATTAATGTCAAAAGTGATGAAAAGTATGTCTATTTTGACGTGACAGATACCGGTATTGGTATGACGCAAGAGCAAGTAGAAAGAGTATTCGATCCGTTCTCTCAAGCAGATGCATCGATGAGTCGAAAGTACGGCGGCACAGGGCTGGGTACAACTATTTCCAAGCAGTTAGTTGAACTGATGGGCGGTAATATTTGTGCAACTAGCGAAAAAGGTAAAGGAACGACCTTTACTTTCAGGCTTCCTCTAGAAGTTGTAGAAATTGATGATTATGTATCTAGTGAGCTCTCATCGAAAGCAGTACGCATTGAAACCTCGTTAACCGTACTGATTGTTGACGATGTGCAGCAAAACCTTGAGTTGCTTTCGTTGCTGCTAAAACGCGCTGGCCACAATGTAGAAACGGCAACAGATGGACAGATTGCATTAGATAAAATGCGCGCTAAGTCGTTTGACGTGGTGCTGATGGATTTACAGATGCCTAAGTTAGATGGCCTAGAAGCAGCCAAAAAGCGTCGAGAGTTTGAAAAAGAAAATAGCTTACCACCTACGCCCATTATTGCGCTGACTGCTAGCGTGTTAGTACAGGACAAACATGCCGCGCAGCAGGCGGGAATGGAAGGGTTCGCCAACAAGCCCGTCGATTTCCCTCAATTGATGGACGAGATTGCTCGCGTGCTTAACATAGATACGCTTCAGGTCGACTCGGTACCAGACACATTAGAAGTAAATGCCCCAGCATCTGCGCTTAAAGTTGATAAAAACGTGTTGGATTTGAAGAAGGCCGTCGATTTATGGGGGAGTGAAGAGGCCGTCCTACAAGAGGTGGATAAATTTTCTACTACCTGCAGGGATAAAGTCGACGACTTAATGGGGGCTGCAATTCGCGAAGACTATAAAGCGGTTGCTGCACTATCACATGGTTTAAAGGGTACATCGGGTAATCTTTGCTTAACCACCTTCTATCATACGACCAGGGAGATTGAAGCTCAGGCTCTAAAGTCAGAGGTGAATATTGAAGACGTTAACCGTCTTCGTGATGCCTTAGATAAAATCGAGTTGATGCTTGGCAAATCACCACTGTATGCCGAAAATGCCATTAATGAAAGTATCGATAATGCATTGCTGCTGAGTCATTTGGAGGCTATGCTCGATAGTGTAGAGCAAAACATGGTAGATGAAGATGAATTGTCATTTTTACGCGAGGTTGGGTGTTCTAGTCACAAAGAACAGATAACTCAAATTCTCTTAGATATCGATGATTTCGAGTTCGAGTTGGCGCATGAGCGCATCTCTACATTGATACAAGAATTAAAGTAGTCAAGAGACGCGGCATGTTAAACATTAAAATCACAAAACCTACTTTATTACTCGTTGACGATGAGCCAGTAAACCTAAGGGTTTTAAAGCAAGTTCTCGCTAATGATTATCAGCTTATTTTTGCGAGAAATGGCGGAGAAGCATTAAAGCTCACTGAAACTAGACAGCCAAATTTGATATTACTTGACGTTATGATGCCAGGGCTGACGGGTTTTGAAGTATGCCGCCAGCTTAAACAGCAAGCAGACACAAGGCACATCCCCGTTATATTCGTAACCGCCTTAAATGATGAGCACGAAGAAACGGAAGGCTTCGAAGCAGGCGCTGTGGACTACATTACTAAGCCTATATCTCCGGTCATCGTAAGAGCGCGGGTTAAAACCCACCTCAGTTTGGTGCAAGCTGACGAGCTACTTGATAGCCGTTTACAAGTTGTACAGCGTTTAGGTAGAGCGGCGGAATATAAAGACAATGAGACGGGCATGCATGTCATGCGCATGAGCCATTATTCGAAAGAGCTTGCGCTTGCCTATGGACTTACAGATAAACAGGCTGAAATTCTGCTTCATGCTGCACCGATGCACGACATCGGCAAAATTGGTATTGCTGATAGTATAATGTTGAAACCAGGGAAGCTGACAGACGAAGAGTTTGCCACCATGAAAAACCACCCTGAGATTGGTGCGGAAATCATTGGTGATTGCGGCGATTCTTTGTTGTTGAAAGTTGCAAAGTCTGTTTCGCTTACCCACCATGAAAAATGGGACGGGTCAGGCTATCCTAAAGGGCTTGCGGGTGAAGATATTCCCATTGAGGGGCGTATTTGCGCCATTGCTGATGTGTTCGATGCCTTAACCAGCAAACGTCCTTATAAAGACGCCTGGAGTATTGAAAAAACGGTAGATTTTCTTCAAAGCCAAAAGGGAAAGCATTTCGAACCCAGACTTGTCGATTTGATGATAGAAATTATGCCTAAAATTCTTGATATTAAAGCGACATTTAAAGACGAAGACTAAGTCTGCTGGACTAAACCGCAATTAAAATACTTTCATGCAGGCCGAATTTTACACAGAAAAAATCGACACCCTCCAGTGTCTGCGCCTATTGGCTGTTGCTTAATGCGACGGCTATACGTATAATGTGCTCATTAAGTGATGAGAGCGGGCTCCCTCAGTACAGGAAAGTAACGCACTTATCATTAGCAAGCTATCACCTAACGGTGGTTTTACCCATAGGTTTGCAACTGCCCTTGTTGGCAGGTATGGGTTCAGAATTTTAATAAAAGCCCCGCTAGTCCGGGGCTTTTTGTTGTATTAAAACCTGGAGTCAGCCTCGCTGAGCCGGGTGATGACAGGTGGGCTTTAGGCCCTTTTTTCGTTTTTGGAGGTTTGCATTGGCAAAACTTGAAGAGAAACTAACCGAAATGCTAGAGCCAGGTGTTGAAGCACTGGGTTTTGAGCTGGTTGGGATCGAGTTTGTACGAGCGGGGAAGCATTCTATTCTTCGCGTTTTTATTGATCATGAAAACGGTATTACCGTTGATGATTGTGCAGATGTAAGTCATCAGGTTAGCGCAATTTTGGACGTTGAAGATCCAATTAGCACTGAATACAACTTGGAAGTGTCATCACCGGGTATGGACAGACCGCTTTTCAAAGAGAAGCACTATATCGAGTCTGTGGGTGAAGTGGTTCAAATTCGTTTGTCTATGCCAATGGATGACAGACGTAATTTTAAAGGCAAAGTACTCGCGTGCGAAAATGGCATCGTAAGTATTGAAGTGGATGGCCAGCAGTTCCAGTTAGCTGTGGCGAATATCGAAAAAGGTAACGTTGTTCCCACGTTCGATTAACGGAACAGCTCTGCTTTCATCGACGAAAGCAAAAGAGAGGCGAAAATGAATAAAGAAATTTTGTTAGTGGCGGAAGCCGTTTCAAATGAAAAACAAGTGCCTAGAGAGAAAATTTTTGAAGCGCTAGAGTTTGCGATCGCTAGTGCAACAAAAAAGAAAAACGAAGGCGAAATTGAAGTTCGTGTAAGCATCGACAGAACGTCTGGTGACTTTGATACATTCCGTCGCTGGTTGGTTATCCCTGATGATCAAGAACAGGAAAACCCATTTGCTGAAATTACGATTTCTGCTGCACAAATCGACGAACCAGAGATACAACTCGGCGATTATGTGGAAGAACAGATTGAATCTATTAAATTCGACCGCATAACTACGCAGACCGCAAAGCAAGTGATTGTACAAAAAGTACGTGAAGCTGAGCGTCAGCAGATGATTGCTGAGTACGAAGACAAGGTAGGTGAGCTGGTTACAGGTACGGTTAAGAAAGTAAACCGCGACAACATCATCATCGACTTAGGTAACAACGCTGAAGGTGTTATCTACCGCGATGACATGCTTCCTCGTGAAACTTTCCGTCCGGGCGACCGTGTACGTGGCCTTCTTTACGTTATTCGTCCAGAAGCACGCGGCGCACAGCTATTTATTAGCCGTACGCACCCAGACATGCTAGTTGAGCTTTTCCGTCTGGAAGTACCAGAAATTGCGGAAGAGACACTAGAAATTAAATCTGCAGCGCGTGACCCAGGTTCTCGTGCAAAGATTGCGGTTAAAACTAATGACAAACGCTTAGACCCGGTTGGTGCGTGCGTTGGTATGCGTGGTTCACGTGTACAAGCCGTTTCAGGGGAACTTGGCGGTGAACGTGTTGATATCGTGTTATGGGACGAAAACCCAGCGCAATTCGTTATCAATGCTATGGCTCCCGCCGAAGTGGCGTCAATCGTTGTTGATGAAGACAGCAACAGCATGGACGTAGCGGTTGAAGCAGACAACCTAGCACAGGCAATTGGCCGTAGTGGTCAAAACGTTCGCCTAGCTAGCCAGCTTACAGGCTGGGAACTTAACGTGATGACGGTTGAAGATCTCAACAAGAAGCACGAAGAAGAAAACGCGAAGGTACTTGATCTATTTACTGCTGGTTTGGACATTGACGAAGAATTCGCGTCTGTCTTGGTAGATGAAGGCTTTACAACGTTAGAAGAAGTGGCATACGTGCCTGCAAGTGAGCTTCTAGCGGTTGAAGGGTTAGATGAAGAAATGGTTGAAGAGCTGCGCAACAGAGCGCGCGCTTTCCTAACCACGCGTGCACTGGCGAACGAAGAATCGCTTGAAGGTGCAGAGCCTACAGAAGCCTTATTAAATCTTGAAGGTATGAGTAAACACGTGGCCTATGTGTTGGCCAGCCGCGGTGTTACCGACCTGGAAGAATTAGCAGAACAAGGTACCGATGATATCAGTGATATCGATGAACTAGACGAAGAGAAAGCCGGTGCGTTAATCATGGCGGCTCGTAATATCGTATGGTTCAGTGAAGAAGAGTAAGGTCAACAGGGGGAAAATTACGTAATGGCAGATGTATCTATTGAAAAGCTCGCCAGCGACATTGGTACGACCGTTGACCGATTGGTTGGCCAGTTTAAAGACGCGGGTATCACTAAGAATGCCGGCGATCAGGTAAACGAAGACGAGAAACAAAAACTATTGGATCATTTAAGTAAGCAACACGGCAGCGCAGCTGAACCGACACGTATGACACTTAAGCGTAAGACAACCAGCACGCTAAGTGTTGGTAAGTCTAAAGAAGTGAAAGTAGAAGTACGTAAAAAGCGCACTTACGTTAAGCGTAGCGATGTTGAAGAACAGCAGCGTCAAGCGGAAGAAGAGGCGAAGCGTCTTGAAGAAGAAGCACGTCTGAAGCGCGAAGCGGAAGAAAAAGCAGCAGCTGAAGCGAAAAAAGCCGCTGAGGAGAAAGCGCGTAAAGCTGAAGAAGCGAAGAAAGCCGCTGAAGAAGAGCGTGCCCGCCGTGCAGAACAAGCAAAGAAAGAAGCTGAAGCACGTAAGGCAGACGAGCCAGAACTGACTGAAGCTGAAAAGGCTGAAGCTGAAGCTGCGCGTCAGGAAGAAGAGCGTCTGCGTAAAGCGCAAGAAGAAGAAGCGCAGAAGAAGCTTGAAGAAGACGCGAAGAAAGCGGCTGATGAAGCGCGCAAACTTGCTGAAGAGAACGAGCGTCGCTGGAAGGAAGAAGAAGAGCGTCGTAAGAAAGAAGAAGCTGAAGAAGTTCACTTGCACTCTAACCGTTATGCTCAAGAAGCGGAAGACGAAGAAGACATGCAGGTTGAGCGTTCATCGCGCCGTCGTCGTAAGTCGAAGAAAAATGCGGGTGAGCATCTTAAGCAAGGCTTTAACAAGCCAGCTGCACCTGTAGAGCGTGTTGTTAAGCTTGGCGCAACCATCACCGTTGGCGAACTAGCAAGTAAGCTTGCTATTAAGTCTAACGAAGTTATCAAAACGATGATGAAGATGGGCGAGATGGCAACCATTAACCAAGTACTAGACCAAGATACTGCGGTACTAGTGATTGAAGAAATGGGCCATAAGTACGAGCTTGTTAACGACAATGCGCTTGAAGATGAGTTGTTGGCAGATGGCACTGGCGGTGAAAAAACCACTCGTGCACCTGTTGTAACCATCATGGGTCACGTTGACCACGGTAAAACGTCATTGCTTGACTACATTCGTCGCGCGAAAGTTGCAGACGGTGAAGCCGGTGGTATTACCCAGCACATTGGTGCATATAAAGTAGAAACAGAAAATGGCGAAATCACGTTCCTAGATACACCTGGACACGCCGCATTTACCGCAATGCGTGCTCGTGGTGCTACGGCGACGGATATCGTTATTCTTGTTGTTGCTGCAGATGACGGCGTAATGCCTCAAACGAAAGAAGCGGTACAGCACGCTCGTGCTGCTGGCGTACCTCTTATCGTTGCAGTGAACAAAATGGATAAAGAAACAGCTGATCCTGATCGCGTTAAAACTGAGCTATCTCAACTAGAAGTTATCTCAGAAGAGTGGGGCGGTGAGCACCAGTTCTGTAACGTTTCTGCGAAAACAGGTATGGGCGTAGACGAATTGCTTGAAGCTATCGTTCTACAAGCTGAAGTTCTTGACCTTAAAGCAGTAGCTGAAGGCCCGGGTCGCGGTATTGTTATTGAATCTCGCCTTGATAAAGGTCGTGGTCCAGTAGCATCTGTATTGGTTCAAGAAGGCCAATTACGCGCTGGTGACATCCTACTTTGTGGTGAAGAGTACGGCCGTGTTCGTGCAATGCGTGACGAAAACGGTAATGAAATTAAGATTGCTGGTCCTTCTACGCCTGTGGAAGTACTTGGTCTGTCTGGTGTTCCGGTAGCGGGTGAAGACGCAGCCGTTGTTAAAGACGAGCGTAAAGCGCGTGAAGTAGCAGCGAAACGTCATCAGAAGAAACGTGAACTTAAACTTGCTCGTCAGCAAAAAGCGAAACTTGAAAACATGTTTGCGAACATGGAATCAGGTGACGTTAGCGAACTTAACATCGTACTTAAAGCTGACGTACAGGGCTCTGTAGAAGCGATTTCTGAATCATTGGTTAAGCTTTCTACTTCTGAAGTAAAAGTGAATATTGTAGGTAGTGGTGTAGGTGGTATCACTGAAACTGACGCAACCCTTGCGGCTGCATCAGGCGCTATCGTACTAGGCTTTAACGTTCGTGCCGATGCTACAGCGCGTCGCGTACTAGAAGCTGAAGAAATTGATTTACGTTACTACAGCGTTATCTATAACCTAATTGACGAAGTGAAAGCGGCCATGAGCGGTATGCTTGCACCGGAATTCAAGCAGGAAATCATTGGTCTTGCAGAAGTACGTGACGTATTTAAGTCACCGAAACTGGGCGCAATTGCGGGCTGTATGGTGACTGAAGGTAACGTTAAGCGTAGCAACCCAATCCGTGTACTTCGCGACAACGTAGTTATCTACGAAGGTGAACTAGAATCACTGCGTCGCTTTAAAGACGACGTTCAAGAAGTACGTAACGGTATGGAATGTGGTATCGGCGTTAAGAACTACAACGACGTGAAAGTAGGCGACCAAATCGAGGTCTTCGAAATCGTTGAGGTTAAGCGCGAAATTTAATTGCCTTAGTTAATTCGGCATGTGAGAAACGGGGGCCGAGTGCTCCCGTTTTTGTCTGTATACAGCAAACAGACCTCGCGCATGCCCTGCGTTAAATAAGGAAAGGAGAGAATAATGGCCCGTGAATTTTCACGTACCGACAGAGTTGCTCAGCAAGTTCATAAAGAAGTGGCGAGCATTCTGCAAAATGAATACAAGCACCGCGTTGGCGACATGCCCTTGATCACGGTCTCTGACGTAGATGTGTCGCGCGACCTAGCGCATGCAAAAATCTTTGTGACTATCTACAACAGCACCGAAGAAGAAGGTAAAGCGCAAATTAAACAACTGGCAGAATACAAAAAGTTTATTCGCAGTATTCTAGCTAAACGTATTCGCATGCGCTCAGTGCCTGATCTTCACTTCTTTGAAGATAAGTCGATTGTTGAAGGTATGCGTATCTCTAATCTTGTGTCTCAGACCATCGCAAAAGATGAGTCAAAGCGCGATAAAGACGATCCACAAGAGCAGGAGTAAATGGCAAGACGTCGTAAAGGCCGTGAGATTAACGGCATAGTATTGCTTGATAAACCGCTTGGTGGGTCATCTAACCAACTGCTTCAAAAAGTGCGCTGGCTGTACAAAGCGGCGAAGGCTGGGCATACAGGCGCACTTGATCCACTTGCCAGTGGCATGTTGCCGCTCTGCTTGGGTGAAGCTACGAAGTTTTCTCAGTTTCTTCTGGATGCAGAAAAGACCTACGAGGTAACTGCTCAACTGGGTGTTCGCACCACCACGTCTGACGCCGATGGCGAAGTGGTTGAAGAAAAGCCTGTTGATGTAAGCGAAGAACAAGTACGTGATGCGTGCTTGGCGTTTCTAGGTAAGAGCAAACAAATTCCATCCATGTTCTCAGCGCTTAAACATCAAGGTAAGCCGCTTTATCACTATGCACGTCAAGGCATAGAAATTGAGCGGGAACCCCGCGATATTGAAGTGTATGAACTGGATGTACTGCGTATTGAACTGCCGTTTGTAGAAATGCGCATTAAATGCAGCAAAGGCACCTATATTCGCTCTATCGTAGATGATTTAGGTCAGAACCTTGGCTGTGGCGCCTACGTGACTCGCTTACACCGTACGGAAGTAGCAGACTATCCTACGGATAAAATGGTCTCGCTGGATAAGTTAATTGAAATTCAGGAATCACTGGAAGAAGGTGACTTTAAAGCGCTGGATGGCTTATTGATTCCTATGGATACCGCTGTAAGTCGTTTGCCATTTGTGACCATAAACGACGCTGAAAGAAACCGTTTTGATAACGGCCAATCAGTAAAAGGGGTTTGTAGCGAAGCGCTGGGTGAAGGCGTGTCTTACCGCGTTTACCATGGCGACGATACCAGTGGTGTTTTCTTAGGTGTAGGGGAAGGGGTTCTTGACCCGAAAGACCAAGGTATCCCTAAACAAGAAGTGTTTGTTAACCCAAAACGTCGAGTTGTTTATCCATTGTAGCTGCGCCGGTAAATAAAGACGGTTTATGGCTTGCTAAGTCTGTAAACGTCATTATAATACGGCGCTCATTCCGCTTTGCTGAATTAGTGATCGGCGAAGCATTAATATTAGGAGAATGATATGTCACTAACTAAAGCAGAAACCGCAAAAATCATTGCTGAGTACGGCGTTAAAGAAGGCGACACTGGTTCACCAGAAGTTCAAGTTGCTTTGCTTACTCACAACATCAACAAGCTTCAAGGTCACTTTGCTGATCACAAGAAAGATCACCACTCACGTCGTGGTCTTCTACGTATGGTTAGCCAACGTCGTAAGCTTCTAGACTACCTTAAAGGCAAGAACGCAGAGCGTTACCTTGACCTTATCAAGCGTCTAGGTCTACGTCGATAAGACTAGGTTTCAAGAAAAGCGCCCAATGGGCGCTTCAGATTGATGATAAACCCCTCTTTTTTCGGAGGGGTTTATTTT
>CETB01154830.1_pt1 | contig 11554 bp, 6 predicted proteins | sample 356381 | NCBI WGS metagenome assembly CETB01 (sample SAMEA2622545, study PRJEB7988) | marine metagenome | biome: marine biome (ENVO:00000447); feature: deep chlorophyll maximum layer (ENVO:xxxxxxxx); material: "saline water (ENVO:00002010), including plankton (ENVO:xxxxxxxx)" | depth 155 m | reverse complement strand
TGTTAAATTAAGACTAAATCCGAGTTATTTATATTTATTTATAGGGCGTTTCTGATGTACTCTCCAATGAGGTGTTCCTCGATAGGGGAGTTATCTACGCCTCTTTCGCATCCTGTAAATCGATCACTCAACTTGCCAGTGTAACTGATCTTCTCACGACCAACGAAAATGGTTCCTGATGATGCAAAGTTAGTAGTGTTTGCATAAACAATAGCACCTGTTGCTACATATCCACCACCATTAGCATCTGGCAAGTCTGCTGTGTTCAACTGAGTTATATAGTAGTTGATGGATGGGTTAACAAAGTTCCACTTTATATTACCAACATACTGAGTATTGACTGCATCATTGATCTCTTCAATAGAGAAATTCCATACACTGATCTCTTCCAACGTATACTCGGAAACGGGAATGCCACCTGTGGAAAGAACATCACCTAGATCTAATTGACCACCAACGGTGCTGTAACTGACACGGTTAAATGTCTGTGGAGTAGGTCCTAAAATTGCGGAACTATATGTGTTGTTGTAAGCAAAATAATTATCTACGCAACCAGTAACAATATATTTAACTAATTGCTGTTTGAGATTTACATCAAGTAAAGCTGTAGATCTTATGGTTCTGGTTTTTTCAATTTCAATCTCAACTGACGATCCCATAGGAGCAGATGTAACTGAAGTTGGCCATGATACAATTATCTCTTGTCCAACATTAAATTCACCAATAGTGTGAACTAACTGGAATGTGGAAACGACCTTTGGTTTATTCTCAGTAACTGGATAAGTACCAGCACCTTGACCACCGCCTTGGCCGCCACCGCCACCTCCTCCTCCACCAGGACCACCAGGTACAACACCACCAATCAACTCGATACCCTTAATAGGAACGATTTCGGATGTTATACTAGAAGGAGATTGTTTTAATATTTTAGTAGAGAATATTAACCCAACTAAACTATCAACTTTTCTATCACGTCTCTTGATTCTAGTGTATTTTCTAGCAACACTAACTTTAGGTTCTTTAGTATAACCAGAACCACCATGTATAAGTTTGATATCAATAATTTGACCCTTACTTACGATCACTTCAGCATGTGCTCCACCTCCAGCACCATCTTCAGGAATGAAGTGTAATACTGGTGGTGTTTCATAACCATAAGCAGTAGTTGGTTCAATAATACCTTTCTCATAATATAATTGAAGACTCTTCTTATTCCAATCTAAAGAAGTTACTTTACCACCTTCAATAGTGCAAGTGACACTTAAACCAACACCTTTAATGTCACCACCATAATTTGTAGTTAATATAGAACCATAATACTTAGAAGATATTTCAGCACCAGCTCTATAATCTTTAGGATTTACATATCTGGGCAATCCCTGTACATCCCTATAAGAATCTTCACCATCAATCTTGATTACATCTCCCTCATTAAGATAGGAAAGTAAATTCTTAGTTACATAGAATGATTCATCTGCCTTTTTACTATCATATAACCACGCAGATGAATTTCTCTGCATCTTGTAGTTGTTATACTCATCCTTTTGGAATACAAGTGTACTAGGTACATTAACTTCAAGTTCATCATTACCTGTGGAGAAGTATAATGGTTCAGAACCATTAAACACAGGATTATTACCAGCAATGACTAATTTAACAGATCTATCACTAAGAGTCTCAATAGTCTTAATATCACCTATTACATTTTTAAGAATTCCATTCTTTTGATAGACATATCTTGGGTTATCATAGTTTGTGTTAAACCAACTATACAATGAAGTAAATGTATTAGCATTAGTATCTGTAACTGTTAATTCTAATCTATTGTAATATGTACCAGGTTGGAAATCATGGAAAGTTATAGACTGTTGCATGTCTCTACCATACAACAACATAATCTCTACATTATTCTTAGCAAATATCTTTCTAGTAAATCTAATTGCAGGACCATTGATACTATATGAATCAGTATCTCTCTGTAATACACCATCTATAAACACAAATGCATAGTCAGCATCATCTATCTTCTTAACTTCTTTAGTAACACTATCAAGTATAATGAAAGGACCAGCAGATCCAGTTAATATACCTGAAGTCTCAAGTTCACATCTGATATAGTTACCAATACCATGTAGAGCAATATTATCTACTGCTAATGGTTCTTGAACAGTTTTAAGATTTTCTCTCTGTTGCCAGATAGGTGCTCCAGTAAATACAATCTTATTTGGTACAGTAGTCTTATCAATACTATAAGACTTATCATCTTGTACAACACCACCTATTGAAACCATAAGGTTCTCATTAGCATCAGTAACTACTTCCTCACCATCATCATAATATAGATCAAATATCTTATTCTCGTTGTTAACGTAATCAGGTAATGATGTTGTAGCAGTTCCAGGACCAGTAATAAGTGTTACCTTAAGATTCTCATATAAAGAATCTAAAGCAGACTCTACATCTGCACACTTAGGAGTGAAAGGACTACCTGTGCGAATATTCAAATTAATATATGGATCTAATGTTGTATATTCACCAGCAGTCAAGGTATTCCTCATTGCTTTGACAGCAAGGTCTTTTGCTTTCTCAAATGCCTTAATAGTAGGTTCAATCTCACCAGTAATGAAATCTAAAATGTCATTATTGTAATATGCTTCACCAGCAAGAATTGACTTCTGGTTACCACCAAATCTCAAGTCATGCTCATAAGCATCTACAACTAGACCAATATCTCTATGACATGTTGGACCTAATGTACCCCATGTAAGATCTGTGTATTGTGCTTTAATCCAACCTAATGTCTCTGATTGAATATATGCTCTATTCATTGACAACTGGTTAGCAGCATCAATCCAAGTACCAGATCTCTGATGTATATTTCTTAGTTTCTTGAGATACCTAGCATTTAATTCAGCAGTCTTAAATTCAAACCATCTACCATAGAATCTAACCTGTGGTATATTCTGACCATCTTGAAGTCTAGGACCTAATGGAGGAGAAGAGAATGTAATATTACTACCATTGATAGCATATGCTGAACCAGGTTCTTGCATCACACCATCAAGTGTAATAGTTAATGCTTGTGCATTATATGGTGATACTGAATCACCGTTACTATCTACAAGTACAAATGTAGTCTGTCCTTCAAGGTTGCCCTTGTCAGTAAATGCACCACTGAAGTCAGCATTAAGATATACCTGCTTTGCTCTAATCTCTTCAGTAGAGAATGTATCACGTGATACAGAACCTAATCCTTCCTCAATATGTAATTGCTCTGTCTTAATAATAGAAGTACTAATTTGCTTAGTAGTACTAACAACAGTAATCTTATTCTTCTCTGGATCCCATAATTGAATTCTAGTAGAATGATCACTAGATGTCACAGGTGACATTCTAGCATTTGAATCAGATTCAATAACAATCTCACCAAACAACTGGAATCCAGCAGGATGAGTAGTTGCTTTAATTAAATCTCTCCAAACACCGATTGATGTCTTAGATCTAATAACATAAGAATAATCTTGATAGTAGTAAGTATCAGTAATCTTCTGATTAGATGAACTTACTATACCTTGATCATCACTATACGATCCAAGATTATCAAAATATGTTTTAATCTCTGGTGTAAACTCTGTATATGAAATACTATCAAGCGTAGCAGTATTACCTCTAGCAAGACCCTTGATAGTCTTATTCTCTCTAAAGAGACCAGTTAAATCTTTAACAGATAAAATGTTAGATCCTTTTCTCCATGCTGTAACTGTTGCTCTAGCATTATCTCCTTGAACTATAGTTTCACCAATTTTAAATGCATCATCCTCAAAATTAGATAATGTGAGAATATAATTTGATCTAATAGTAGAACTTAATGTATTGTCATTGTGATAAGCACCACCATTATTGATAATACGTATATTTCTAGGAACACCTATATCTGTACTTGAAAGATATACCTTAACATCAGTTTCTACAATTCTAACTTCTGGGGCAGTAGTATATCCAGATCCAGCATCTGTAATAAGTATACCAGTAATGATACCATTATCTGATACTACGTCCAATACAGCATCACCATCTACGTATGCTTTTGGTTTTGAATATTGTGTGCCAGCATTAGTAACAGTAACACTATCAATCTTACCATCCACAATCTCAGTGGTAGCAGTCGCTTTCAGCGAATCATCTGGTTGAACACCAACTACTATTGGAAGTTTCTTATACTCACTACCAATATTGATAATATTGATATGATCAATAGCACCAATAGAGAACTTAGACTGTGATGTGTATGTGACAGTTCCAGAACCGTCATGTGGTGCAGTTACACCAGTGTCATATACAATAGAATCACTTGTTACATACAATGCTGTCTTCTTACCCTGAAGTGGATCAGATACAACATTCAAGAACCCTGTCTCACGTTCTGTAACACCGTTTCTATCAAAATAGTAATACTTAGAGTACCTTAATGGTACTTTTGTACTATAGGTGTTTGTAGCAACTCTAGGACCGAATCCTAACTTAAGATCAACATTACTATTAGTATCAATCTTCTCAGGAGTATTGATGTTGTAATTGATACTAGGAGATATATCAAATTCCCTGTCTCTCATTGAAGTATGAGATACATCAAAGTCGTATCTATAGAATTCCTTAATGTTTAGTACGGGATTTCTGGCGAAATTTATTTGGTCTGTGGAAAACTCAAATATCTCAATTGGAGGAGAGACTTCAACAACTGTCACAAGCCTCTTATCCTCACTTGTATCATAGAATATGGTACTTAGACCAATACTGATAATATCATCCATTGATGAGTTATAATCCCATACCACCTCTGCTTTCTGGGTGACTGGATCATAAGTCTGAATAATTGCATCACCAGCAAGGTTACCAATCTTATAACCCCTATCAAGTGTATATCCAGGAACATACAGTGTGACAGTTGCCCCAGTAAAATGGTCAACTGGCACACTCCCTCTCTTAACTGTGAAGGTATTTCCAGTTTTGTTTAAGATTTCTAATACCTCGTCACCTACCTGTATAAGATCGTTGTCAGTAAATCCAATACCACTACTTACATTAAGAGTAATCTCACTGAGTCCAAAACCAATATGATCTACCTCTAATTGTAGTACAGGTGTACTACTGTCTGTCTTAGATAAATCAGCATCACCAACAGTAAGGACATCATACTTTAGATATCCAGTACCCTTATTCTTAATTGTAACATTTGTTACACTTCCAGAAGGATCTACAACAAAATCTGCTGTTGCATCACTTCCTGTACCACCTTTAAGAGCAACATCAAGATATGTACCAGCTGTATAATCCTCACCACCATTCAATATAGTAGTTCTACCAATACCTGTGTCATTAATTGTTGTAGTAGCACCTGGTGCTTCAAAGGTGACTTCTTGATAGATTCTGCTTCTTACGTACTGTGTAGTAGTTGTAGTAGTATCATCAGGATTAATGTCAATAGCAATATTATCACCAATACCAACACCATGACTACCATTGGTCTTAAGTATTGCTACGTGGTCATTGATAGTAAAGATATTAAGACCAGAACTTAGAGAATTGGTACTAATCAGTTTAGAACCAATACTATCAATTAAATTACTACTTCTAATGAAATAGTTATCAGTAACAACAAAATCACCAGTTGTTACTTTGACCTTAACTGTATTCTTACTTGAAGTACTTTCTAATACTTGTCCAATCGCAATAGTAGTAGCAACACCATCTGTATATGCTAGATTTGCTCCTTTGGTATAAGATGAATTTTCATCAAGTATCAAAGTTACAACTTTAGTATTAGAGTATAATTGATCTGTGGATGTAAATGTACCAGTGACATCTCTCAATGCAAGTTGTTGAGCACTGAACACGTTACCGACCAACTTACCAGTTGCACCAGTAACAGATTGTGTAATAGTGTCACCATCAAACAGATATGCAGTATTTGATAGATTGATTAATAATGCTTTAGTCTCTTGAGACTCTATAGATGCTACTGTCCTACCTTTAACAGAAGATACTTCCGCAGTAACACCTTTACCCTCAGTTCCTTTATTATCAATCTCTAATTGAGATCCAACTGAGAATGTTGAGACACTGGATACTACATTAGCACCAGATATCGTACCTCTTGTGACTTCATCTACTATAAGTGTAGTTTTATCACCATTCTTAGCAATATCAGCAGTTCTTAAGCGAGTAGATGTTTTAGGTATATCGGTGTGACTTAGTGATTGTACGTAGTTAGAATCTCTAGGAACTGCGTAGTAATTGTCACCTATAATATAAGGGAATACAGGATCGTTGATATCACTAACAGTTATGAAGTAAGCATAGACACCATCAGGATACTCAGGTGTTAAGCAATAACGACCATTGTTCTGATCTAGTGTTCCTGACTTATGTGTATACTTGTAATCCTCAAAGAATGTACCTAATGAGTACGCAGCCTTGGAAGGTCCTTGCGATCTTCCCAAATTCAATGAGTAACTAGAAGTCATCCGACTGATAGTACTCGTGCTATCTAGTGGGTTGCTATATCCGTAAGCACCATAGATAGGGTTCCCATCATAAGCATACCCCAGAATAGGACTATGGTTTGTACCATCATCGCCACTACGCAATGCAGCAGGTACAGGATTTGTTTGAGTTAACTTATACCTATCCTTAGTCCATGTGCGAATAGTCGCAACGGCCTGGGCGCCCGCACCAACAGGAATAATATCGATACGAATATTACCATTGGTATAACCACTACCAGGAGTTACTAGGTCACATGCAGTGAGTTCACCATTATTTGATACTTGTGCCTTATACTCCGCAAATCTTCCTTTACCTGCTAAGTCTAAAATTCTGATAACTGGAGGTGAGGAGTAATATTCACCTGGATCCGTTACCACCATACTGGTGATAGCACCATTGGTTATAACTGGAGTAACTACTGCACCTCTACCAGAAATGATCTCTACAGTGGGTGTAGAGGTGTACAGCATTGGTGTATCAATAATAACTGATTCGACTACCTGACCTGCTAACTTTGCTCTTGCAAGGGTAGGAGAGTTGTTTATAAGAACAAATGGTTCTCTAGCATATCCGCTACCTCTATGAGTAACGTCAATTTTCTGAATTGCACCATTGAGTACAGTATCAGTGTGCTTTGCACCCATAGCAAGACTGCCATCAAGGAAAACACCAATATCTTTATTGTTACTCTTATAGATCTCAGTGGTTAGAGTAGGCAGTTTAGGAATAATGCGTAACTGATTGTTTGGTGATGCAATATAGTAATCATCACCATCCTCAAAGATTGCGGATATGTTAGTTAGATCCCATCTGATGTTATTAGAGGAATCAAAAATCTTTACGTCTGTACTAACAAAACCAGGATCTGAGATCTCAAGTCTCTCTCCTACATTAGCATAAGGACTTGGACTAGAAGGTGTAGAACTGTATAATACACCTAAGATGAGTACAGAGTTAGTACCAACACTCGCACTAGTAGCGTCATATACCAAATCACCGATATAATGAGAAGATGCTGCTGATCTAGTATTAATAACGAACTGATCTATAGTCTTTTCTTCAAAAGTGAAGGTTTCGTTGTTGATATTGAACTTTCCTGTGTCACTCCACCCCATTGTGGAGAATACATCAACTACAGTACTGGTATTATCGATATCCGCACTCAAAGTAGTCTTTGCGGATAATATGAATTGACCATTAACAGTTTCTTCCGCAAGTATCAATTCATATAAATCGACACCATCATGCCTTCCACTGAAGAGGACGTTATCTATGACCGCAGAAGCGTAGGCCCCGTCTACGTTTTGGACGATCTCTTTTCCGATAAATGACTCTGGAGTGCCAGAAAGGATTTTTGCCTTAAGAGAATAATTTTTGATCCAAGTAGACTCAGAAGACTTGATCGTTTCCTCTCTAGGGTATTTTACCTCTGGAGCAGGATCATCCTTGACTAGACATTTGAATAAAAACTTGATTGATTGAGCAGTACCCTTCGATTTATAGAAATCTGCAATATTTTTGATTAAAGTACGCTGATCAACGCTATCATTAAGATAAGCAACAGGAAAATCAGGTAAATACTGAGATTCGAAACTCTTTATAAGTGCAAAGAGAAAAAGATTGCTAATATTATGGACTTTTGCGGGAACAGTGTGATCTGCTGCCTGAGTAGTAACAAATGTAGACTCTTGATATAGATCTCCCAGCTGGGTGTTACCAGATACTCCTCTACTGACCTCTAAGAACTGTGTAGAAGATTTAGACTTATAGAAACATATCTCATCATCAATGTGCAAGTAACCACTCTCAGGGAATGCACTGGTGTCCTGGACCGTTATAGACAGATCCGTTGATTGTACAAACTGGGTTAACTGTGTATTCTGTTTAAGGATACTCTCATCATAAAAATCAATATCACGATATGTTGCAAGGTGATTTGCAATATCCAGAGGTTGACCCTGTAATTCTAATTGCTCATAGTACTTTTGTATGAACTTTCCAAACAGTTCATACTCCTCGCTAATAAACGAAGCGAGTTGATTCTCTATTAATAGTGAGGTCTTCCTTGCAGTCTTTGGCACTATTCTTTAGTCGCTATAAATTTGCTCTTTGCTACATCTACGTCAAGATATACTTCTCTAAGTACAGCGATATCGTTAGATGCAGGTTTCACACGCAGTTCAATACGATTATCAGAAAAACTTCCTTGAATGATTGTCAGATCATACAACATGATCTCACCTGTAGAATAATACACATCACCCAAAGAGTCATTTAATACAATTTTGTCGCCTGACACTGGATCTAGTCTATATAGCACGATTTTGCCTGATCGATCCTCCAAATACGTGGTATAGTTTGGATATTCTAAGGTTATGAAACCTGTTGAAGAGACCACTGGATTATCACAATCTCTATCAAATGGATTTTGATAACAAATCTCATAGAATGAAGATGAATTCAACTGTGCAATAAAATCTTTTCTGAGTGTGACTGAGGTTAGGTTAGATTTGATTGCTCTATCCGACTCATCAATGACACTCACAAATTTAGAATATCTGAACTTACCATTAAACTTCTCTGTCTGAGATGTCTTCAAATATTCTGTGATACCCTTAGCAGCATTACCTGCTACTTGTTGCGGAAGTAGTTCTGTCTTATTTGCATCAAAGAAGATTTTTGAATCTAATTCAACATAAAGAATAGAAGGATCAACCAATACTGGTCTAATCGATCCAATCGAATACTTCTTCAGATCATTCACAATCTGATTCTTAGTATATGCAGAAAGGAATGACGCATCAGTAGGTTTGATAGCAATAAAGACCTTACCATAGTCAGGTGGTACTTGCTCCTCTCCACCAAATACAATAATATCACTAATAGCAGGGTATACGTTACGTGCAATCACTTCATAGTCAGAACTTGTGACTGCTCTGTTCTGTGAAGAGAAGAACTTAGGTGCAAGATACTTGATCTTAGCAACACTCTCAATATCCTCTCCACCTTCTGCTTTTTGTAAAGTTGTGATTCCACTGATACTGAAAGGAACCGTTAATGTACCTCCACCATCGTCTAGAACACCACCAAACGTAAATGTCTTAGCACCATTAACATCTTTACCGTGAGTGACCACATAGGACATCTCAACGACGTTTCCGTTATCTAGTGATTTACCTAATACACCATCTCCAAAGATAATCTCATAAGACTCATCTTCAATCTCATTCACAAAATAGATTAATGAATCAGCATTCACAGCAGGATCTAGAATATTATCTGCTTTCTTCCACTCTTCGAAATCTGTGCTATTTGAGTTATTGTATACTTTTATCGTTAAAGTGTTGACATCTGCCTTACTATTCTCAATTTTGAACCTCTGTCCTTTCTGAGCTGTGGAAAACGGGTTTCTAGTTGTGATTAACGTACCCTCAATTATCTCGATATCCTCAAATTGTGCAACACCGTTTGCGACTTCTGCCTTAAAGTCCTTTGTTGCTACAAATTGATAGTTCGTATCGTCAAAATTAGTTAAGAATCCTGTTCCTGCTTTTAGAAGAACATAATCAGGAGCGTTATTCGGAATATTAACGTTAAAATTAAGTCTCGCTGTTGATGCTGTAATTGACTTGGGAGTATAACCTAACTGTTTCGCCAGCGACACCACATTGTCCCTCAGAGACGCAGAATCTAGAAACAGTTCATTCACTACCATATTGGTATTAAATGACGTATAGTACGTATTATAAGCAAGTACGTCTAAAAGTTGACTCAGAGTAGATCCTTCAAAGTCATAATCGGTAAAATCTGTTTCTGCTCTCAAATAATCCTTGAGAGATGACTTTATATCTTTAAAGTCAAGATTTGCTAGTTGTGTGTAAGGCATTATCGTGTACGGCTCAAGAAGAAGTCTACTGTAACAGGAGGTTGTCTAAGTCCTAATATCTTATAACTCATCTCTACATCAAATCCATCGTCGGATTGATTTGGGTCAATGGTCAATGATGTAATCGCAACTCTTGGTTCATACTCTTGTATAGAACTCATGATTGCTGACTTGATTAAACTTGCAGTAGCGTAATCTAACGGTTCAAATAAAAAACGGCGAAGACTGCTACCCAATTCGGGTTGAAACAGTCTTTCGCCTTTATTAGTTAACAAAAGTGTTGTGATAGATTGTTGAATGGCAGCAGCGTTCTTTGTAACCAACAAATCGTCAGTTACAGGATGCTTTTTAAATGTAAGTGATAAATCCTTGAAGGATTGTGTAAACTTAGTAGCCACTCAAACAAATTAGAATACTCCAATTTATTTAGACGCTATAAAATGTATATTTAAGGAACAACTCCTCTCCTTTCTTAATAGGTCGGGTCGTCATCATATGATAGATCTTACCCCACTCCTCTTGCTTATACCCTTTTACACAGTTTGGATCATCGGAATGATTCACAAATCCCCCTAAAGGGGTTCTCATAATATCATCATCCACTACGACATGAGAAATACCCAGATAAACATTATCTGGTATATCCTGAGTCGCAAAAAGACCTTGCCCTGCGACGGGACTGTCTTTAACATGTAGATAATCTGGTAATGCTTGATACATTTTAACTATTCCTTTCGGAGATTTCGGCGTTTCGGAGCACCGCCCCCTAGAATTGCTTCGGATGAGTTATCACGTCACCATGAATTTCACCGATATCATCTATATGTGCATGATCGATCTTCTCGATATGTAGATGCTCTAATGCAGTCGCAATTCGTTCAAGCGAATTAGCAATGCGTGTAAACTCTTCACTCATCTACCTTGACCTCGATACCGCTTAGGTGCTTTATTCCTAGAAGTTGCAGAATACTTCGTATGTTGTCCATGTCCCTGACGAGTCTTCTTTGGAATCGCCTCAACAAAAAGATTCGCACCCATCAAATTTTTTTTACGGATTGCCATATTAATTAACTAACTCCTTACATTATAACACATGACTCGCTAACCGACAACCACACTGTC
>CETB01029079.1_pt1 | contig 11556 bp, 11 predicted proteins | sample 356381 | NCBI WGS metagenome assembly CETB01 (sample SAMEA2622545, study PRJEB7988) | marine metagenome | biome: marine biome (ENVO:00000447); feature: deep chlorophyll maximum layer (ENVO:xxxxxxxx); material: "saline water (ENVO:00002010), including plankton (ENVO:xxxxxxxx)" | depth 155 m | reverse complement strand
GATCATTTAATAAATCTTCCTCGTTACTAATATCTTCTTCTTCGTTTGTGCCTCTTTTTCTTGTGCCTGCAATTGGTCTGAGAGTAATATTACTATCTTCTAATCTAACCAATATTTCAGGTGAAGATCCTACGACCTCGCACTCATCAAGTTTGAGGTAATACATATATGGAGATGGATTTATCTGCCTTAGGGCAGAATATAATTCAAAAGAATCGCCGTTGAAGGAGTTATAAAAATCTTGTGCTAGTACGACCTGCATTACATCACCTTCTTTTATGTATTCTTTAATTTTGTTCACAGATATCATGTACTCATTTTTTGTAAAATTTGATTTAAATTCTAATTGACCAGTAGTATTTGAATATGAAGTTTCTTTGAGTTCTCCTGAATAATCAATGCTGTTTTGAATCTCATCAGTGATTTGCAAGGCATCTTCATATGATGTCTGCTGAGGGTTTGCATTATAAATTGCTTGAATACTGTTATTAAAATTATCGTAAACAATTATTTTTTCAGACTTAACTAAATAAATATCAGGCATATGAACATCAAATTTTGAGTCTTTTCTGTGAAGAGCATTAATTTTATTTTCAGCATACTTAGCACTTTCATAAGCAAAAAAACCAACATATCCTCCATAAAATCTTGGCATATCATCTAAAACTGGAGTCTTGTATTCACCAATTAATTTGTTTAGTTCATTAAGGGGCTTTTTGCATTCAATTAGATTAGTTCCTAGAGCTGTTTTAATTTCAATTTTATTATCTGTTACTTTTATTGAGTCTTTGCAATCCAATCCAATTATTGAATACTGGGCCCATTTTTCTCCACCTTCTATTGATTCAAGTAAGAAAGTATTTTTTTTATCTTTAATTCTTGAATACAAATTAATTGGAGAGTCTAAATCTGAATTAATTTCTTTCATTAAAGGAACAATATTGAATCCCTCTTGCTTTAGTTCATTGTATTTTTGTTTAGTTATCACTCTTAATAATCCTATTAATATCTAAAACATCGCCTATTTTTAATCCTTTTTTCTGAAACCAATCTTTATTTACTTCTAAAGCATACTTAACAGGTTTTTTTGAACAAACTGATTTTCTTGAAAAGGGAACCATATCATATATTTCAATTATTTCTCCATTATCTGCAATATATGCAACGCTTAATGGTGTAAAGGTATCTTTCATCCACATGCATTGTTTCTTCTTATATTCCCATATAAAAAACATACCAAACTCATCTGAGATAGATGGAATAAACATAAGGCCTTTTTTTCTATCCTCAAAATTAGATGCAACTTCTAATTTTGGTAATAAGTTCTTTATATCTACTTTTTCAGAAGACTCGAGTTCAAGTACTAAAAATAATAGGAAAAAATATTTAAACGATTTTTGAACGAAGCGCAGATATAGTTTGCTCATAATTTTCTGTATTAAAAATTGCTGAGCCAGCAACAAATGTATCGGCACCAGCTTCAGAGGCAAGGCCAATAGTTTCTTTATTGATTCCTCCATCAACCTCAAGACGAATATCATTTCCGGAGTCATCTATCATCTTTCTTACTTGAGCTATTTTATCTAAAGAACTGTGAATGAAAGATTGTCCACCAAAGCCTGGATTTACACTCATTATTAAAACAAGGTCTATATCATCTAAAACATTTTCAAGAGCGCTTAATGATGTAGCTGGATTAAAAACGAGCCCTGCCTTACAACCCTTATCTTTAATAGCATGAATTGATCTATGAATATGTTTCGATGCTTCAGGATGAAAGCTGATAAGATCTGCTCCTGCCTCGATAAAACTTTGTGCCAACTCATCAACCGGATCAATCATTAAGTGAACGTCTATAAATTCTTTTATTCCAAAATCTCTAAGAGCCTTACATACCATTGGGCCAATGGTTAAATTTGGAACATAGTGATTGTCCATGACATCGAAATGAACCCAGTCTGCACCTGCATCTAGGACATTTCTTACCTCATCACCCAACCTAGCAAAATCAGACGCCAGGATTGAAGGTGCAATTATATATTTGTGATCTGTCATAACTTAATTTTGGTCATTATATACAGTATTAGCAAGTTTTAAACGTTCTGGTGTACCGACATCCAACCACAAATCAGAAGAAATTTGCCCTGTTACAAGTCCGCTATTAATATAACTTGTAAGTACAGTGTTCCACAAATCAAAATAATTATCGTTAAAATTGTTTTCCCTAAAAATTAACGGATTCATAACTGAAATACCGCTCCAAGTTAAATCATTTGAATCTTGGTTTATTTGAACAATATCTTTAGCGAGATTAAAGTCGCCCTCTGGATTATGTTCTGGATTTGGAACACCTATTAAATGTGCAGCTTCAACCTCTTGTGGTAAATAATTAAGATCGATCTTGTGATAAATATCTGCATTCATTAACAAAAAACTTTTATCACCCAATAAGTGAAGTGCTTTTAAAATACCTCCGCCAGTTCCAAGTGGTTTTTCTTCAAATGAAAATATGATGTTTTCATTTGGAAATAATTCATCAATATGCTTTTTGATAATTTCTCCTAGATATGAAAGATTTATTATTATTTCTGAGAAGCCACTTTCAATTAGAAGCTGAATATTATTCTGAATTAGAGTTGATTCTCCAACTTTTAATAAGGGTTTTGGTATTTTTTCTGTAATAGGCAAAAGTCTTTTACCAAAACCAGCAGCTAAAATCATGGCTTTCATATTTCTGAAATCTTTTTTGAAAGAATGGGTTGAACTTTATCCAGAATATGGGCTTTTATTTCTATATCTTCTGGGATCATTGAAACAAAATTTAAAAAAATCATAGGTAAATCTTTTAATCTATATGATCTATTATGAATTAAATATAAATTTGCTAAGGTGCCAAGAATTCTCATATTTCTCTGCAAACAACCATATCTTAAGAATTCAAATAAATCTTCTTCGCTGTATTTTGAATTAGTTTTATTCGAAAAATAATTTAAGAAGCTTTTAACGTTATGTTTGTCCATTGGATAATAATGATCAATTAATATTCCTGCCATATCTATACCAATTGGTCCTAATCTCATATCCTGATAATCAATTGCTGTTATTGTTTTATTTTTATTTAGTATGAGATTTCTTCTTTCGTAATCAAAATGACAATTTTTCCATGGGTGGTTTTTTAATTTTTCAACGGTAAATAAAATCAGGTCATCAATCAAACTGTCCATCTCGATATTCAAAAAATTTTTTAAGAACACATCTTTAAAAAGATTCATCTGTTTTATTAAATCATTTTCTTCAAAAGGATTAATTTCACTAATATTCGCATTTTGTATTTGAATTAAAAGATCTATAGATTTTTCAATTAATTCATTTTTATTATCTTTATTTAAAATTGCTAATAAATCATTATCACCAAGATCCTCTTGAAGTGTTACACCCTCCTGATCATTATGATGAATAATATTTACTGCATTAATGCCATTTTCTTTAAGCGAATTTGTAATACGAATAAAATCTAAATGATTGCCATTCTTAGGATTTAAATAACACAACACAAAAGACTGTTCTTTATCAGAAACCCTCCAGTATTCTCTCCCACTGGCCTCTTGTTTCAGTGGGGTCACATGATCGGCTTTGAAATTACAAATATTGCTAAGTTTTATTACTTCTGCTTCTTTCAAATTAGCTGTTTTTTACCTCATCAGGTATTGGCGTATCCTCAGGTACAAAAAAGTCTGGCATTAATTCGTTAAAAGGTACAGAAGCATATTTGGTAAAGTCTTTAACTCCAGCCTCATAGAGCACTAAATCATCAATACAAAAATTACCAGTGAATTCCTTTGAGTCTTTAGTTAATATTTCATATGCAGAATCTGCCATTATGTCTACATTTCTTGATAGCTTCATAATTTCGTCGCCCCCAAGATGATTTTGAACAGCGGCAGTTGCAATAGCTGTCCTTGGCCATAAAGCATTCACTGCTATACCAAACTCTTTAAACTCTTCTGCCATTCCTAGAACACACATGCTCATAGTGTATTTGGCCATAGTGTATGCAACTGTCCCTGCAAACCATTTAGGACTCATATCTAATGGTGGCGCAAGATTTAAAATGTGTGGATTAGATGATTTTTTTAGATGAGGTAAACAAAATTTGCTTACCATGTAAGTACCTCTTCCATTAATCTGATGCATTAAGTCATATCTCTTCATCTCTGTATCTGTAACATTTGTTAGCTGAATCGCAGAAGCATTGTTAATACATATGTCTATACCACCAAAATGATCAACTGAATTATTTATTGCATCTCTAACGTTGTCTTCATTTCTGATATCACAAATAATAGGCAATGCCTCACCTCCTGCCTCTACAATCTCATCAGCAGCAGTATATATTGTTCCTGGTAGTTTTGGGTGTGGGTCAGCCGTCTTAGCTGCGACAACAATCTTTGCACCGTCAGCAGCAGCTTTTTTTGCCATTGCCAAACCAATACCTCTACTACCACCAGATATAAAAATTACTTTATCTTTTAAGTTCATCTAATTACCTCTTTTATTAAAATTTTTCCATATATGGACGTAAATCTAATTCATGCGTCCAAGCACTTCGATGTTGAGTATGCACAAACCAATATGCATCTGCAATCGCCTCTGGCTTAAGAATGCCATCTTTTTCTTTTAAAGCATATATATCAGGAAAGGTTTCTTTAATAAAAGCTGTATCAATTGCGCCATCAATCACAAAATGTGCAACATGAATTCCTTCTGGTCCTAGCTCTCTTGCCATACTTTGACTAACTGCTCTGAGCGCAAATTTGGCGCTTGAGAAAGCTGAAAAACCTGAGCTTCCTCTCAAAGATGCTGTTGCTCCAGTAAAAAAAATTGACCCTTCATTTCTCTTTTTCATATATTTAGCAGCTTCTCTTCCTGAAAGAAATCCTGCATACGCTGCCATTTCCCAAACTTTCTTAAAAACCCTTGAAGTAGTATCTTCAATAGGAAAATAAACGTTTGCACCAGGATTAAAGATCACAACATCTATGGGAGCAATATTTTCTTCAACTTCTTTGAAAAAACTTTTTATTGCCTCTTCATCTCTGGCATCAACACCAAACCCTTTTGCCCATCCATTAGAATTATTAATTTCATTAGCTAACTCATTAACCTTATCTATACTTCGTGGCCTTCTGGCCGGACATACCTTATAGCCATGCTGAGCAAATTTTTTTGTTAGAGCACTGCCAGTAGCATCTCCTGCCCCAATAATAATTGCTGAATATTTTGAAAAATCTTTCATATCAGTGTTTAATTACTTTACTTTACAAAATACTTAACAGAAATGATAGTAGACTTTATTTTTGATGTCGCAAGTCCTAATACATACTTTGCGCATAAATTAATTCCTGATTTTGAAAAAAGAACTGGAGCTAGTTTCAGATATATCCCGTGTTTATTAGGAGGGATACATAAGTTAACAAATAATCAACCACCTTTTATTGCTTATGCAAATTGCAAAAATAAGAGTGATTATCAAATGATTGAGATAGAGCGTTTTGTTAAACAACACAAATTAACAAAATATAAATTTAATTCTCATTTTCCTCCAGTAACTATTCAAGTTCAGAGAGGTGCAATTGCAGCACAAAAACTTAATATTTTTGACGAATATTTTGAATGTGTAATATCTGCAATGTGGGAGAATGATAAAAATATATCCGACATAAATGTGCTCAAAGAAGTACTCGAACAAAATAACTTCGACGTTGTTTCAATAATAGATATTGCTGTATCTCAAGATTGTAAAGATGAATTAATTAAAAATACAGATAATGCGGTTTCCAGAGGTGCTTTTGGTGCGCCTACTTTCTTTTATGAGAATCAAATATTCTTTGGGAAAGATCATATGTATCAATTAGAAGAATATATAAATTCAAATAAATAATAGAACTTTTAAGAAAATATTCTTTCAAAGGTTTGAGGTATAAAATATAAGTATGTTTGTTTTTAAAAGAATACTATTCTTCATCATATGTTTAATGTTTTTTAACAACCTGCCTGGAGATCTTCTAACAGATAAAATTCTCAGCGAAAACAGTACAAATACTAAAACTTGTTTAGTCTATCAACCTTTCCTGGGTGATGTTGAAGATATGGAAGGTCTTGATATCAAATCTGAAAAATTTGAGATAACTGATAATCAAGCTCTAATTCTTAATGGAAATGTTCTCATAGATTTCCCCGACGGTATTCTTGAAGCTGGAAAAGCAAGAGTTGACAGGAAAAATGGAACAGTTGAATTTAAAAAAGAGGGAGATCTGTTCTTGAAGGACTACTTTTTTAGAGCAAAAGAAGGTTTTTTTAACAAAAAAGATCGATCATTAGAGCTTTACAGTGGTGAAGCATATTTAAATGATAGGAATTTAATACTTGCATTTGAGGAATTGAAAGGAAATCTTGAAGATAAAATTATTCTTAAGCAAGTATCAATGACTTCATGTGCTGATCCAAAAAGGGGATGGCAATTTATAGCTGAAAGTATTGAGTTAGATGATCAATCCAAAAGAGGCAATGCAAAAAAAGTAAAAGTTAAAGCTCTGGACAGAACAATATTAAGGCTTCCATATATACCCTTTGCAACCTCTAACGAGAGAATGACTGGCTTTCTTGAGCCATCACTATCTTATTCGTCTGATGGTTTAGATTTTATGATCCCTTATTTCAAAGTTATATCTAACAAATCTGATATAACTATGGCTGCCAGAAATATATCGGATAGAGGGTTAGGTTTTGAAGGGAATTTCAGAAAGTTGCATGGAAAAGAAAATAATCTAAGCAATTTTGATTTTATATATTTTAAAGAAGATAAGGAATTTAATGCCTTGTACCCAGAGCAGTCAAAAAAAAGATGGGCATTTAGTATTAAAGATTCATATGGTCAAAATGAAAAATTTTGGGTGGATATTAATTGGTCTAAAACTTCAGACAGTCTTGTGCTAAGAGATATCCCAGGAGATATAACTTCCATAGGAAATCAAAGAGTGCAAAATCTTAAGCAGAATATTTCTATCAATGCAGCTATTAATAATCTTAGTATCAAGTTCGAGCATCAAGGATTTCAAACATTAAATCCTATTCTTACAAATGGATATAAAAAATTACCATCATTAGAATTTAAATATCTTAAGAGCTATGAAAATTTTACTTTATATGAAAAATTGAATATTTCTTATTTCAAAGCAGCCTCTATTCATGGATTTTATGGTTATCAAGATAAAAATAATCAATTTCTTTACAGGGTTGATAATCCTATTGAGGGCTCAAGGTTATTTTCAAATTTTAAAATTTTAAATCAATCATACTTTAATGGTTTAAATATAACTTCATCCCTTGGAGTTAAAAGCATTCATTATAATTTAGATGACGGTGCTCAATCTAACTCTGTAAACGTTCCAAACTTTAAAATAGATATAAGCACCTTATTCTATAGAAAAGATAAAATGGATCTTCATATTCTAAAGCCTAGACTTGTTTATGGTTATGCTGCTCATAAAGATCAAGATATAAATCCAATTTTTGACACAAATAAAATTTCTATGATGAATCAATTATTTAATAATGAAAGATTTTCTGGGATGGATAGAGTTGGTGATCAAAATTTTTACACATTGAGTATGGAATATAAAAAAAGACATATGGGTATGGATAAATTAGCTATTAACATTTCTAAGAAATTTTATTTAGATGATAGAGAAATCTGGTTGGATGATATGCATATCGATATGGCCTCAATGAATAATGAGATGATGGGTATGAGTGGTATGGATATTTCTTCCATGAATATGATGCAAATGCCTATGGATGAAGGTCCTTTAATGCTAATGACCAAATGGATGCCTAATATGAACACTATGGTAATGGCATATTCAAGCTATATTCATGAAGAAGAAAAAGTGCCCATGGCGGGGATTACTTATAATCAGAATTTTGAAAAAGGTACTCTTGGATATGCTAAAAGGTATACTCGTATGGCAGGAGATTTTATGACAGTCTTGGATTATTCAGAATTTTATGCAGATCTAAAAATTAAAGATAATTTAAGTTTTATTGCCAAATTTAAAAGAGATGATGATTCAAACTCTAAGATTGAATCTGTATTTGGGCTAGGTTATGAAAATTGTTGCTTTGTTTTTAGAATCACTTCTTCAGACAAAAACCTGTCTAAATATCTTCCAATGCTCGAATCTAATTCTGAGATGTATCTTAATGGCGCATGGGATAATATAATAAGGATAGAAAATAAGAGTAGAATTAATTTTCAATTTGAATTTAAGGGCCTAAATTCCTCTTTTGAGAAAATTAATAGACTAATGAATGATTCTATTTTTAATTACTGAATAATATGAATAAAATTTTTATAACATTGGTATTGGTTTTTTGTTCTTTTTCTTATGCAAAGGTTGAGGTATTAGATCGAATTGCAATTATTGTAGATGATGGAGTTGTAATGGAATCTCAAGTTAATAACACAGTTAGAGATATTACAAGAAGATATGAAGAACAAAATCTTCAAAAACCACCCATAGATGTTATTAAAGAACAAGTTCAGGAAAAACTGATTATCGAAGAGCTTCAACTACAAATGGCGGATCGAGCTGGAATTAGAATTAGTGATGCAGAGCTTAACATTACAATGAGTAGGCTTGCATCAAACAATCAAATGAAACTAGAAGATTTCATTGTCTTTATAGAAGAAAACGGTGATTCTTATGAAGATCTCAGAGAACAAATGAGAAGAGAAATGAGAATTCAAAGAATTCAAAGAGGAAGAGTAAACTCTAGTATAGATATTACTGAAAAAGAATTTGAGGCTTTCTTAGCGACTGATGATAGTCTTGGGGCGCTAGAGCCAGAACTTTTAGTAAGACAAATATTGGTTAAAGATATTAAAACTGCAAACAGTATAATTGAGTTAATTAATAATGATGGCGATTTTTCAGAAATAGCTAAAGAGTTTTCAATTAGCTCAAATGCTCAATCTGGTGGCCTTATTAATTGGAGAAAATTAATAGATATGCCCCAATTGTTTGAAAAAGCTCTTAAAAAACAACCAATCGGATTTATTTCAGAGCCTCTAAAAAGTGGTTCAGGTTTTCATATTCTTAAGCTTGAAGATAAAAGAGGTGAATTCGTCCAGTATGAAGATCAATGGCAATCAAGGCATATTCTTCTAATTCCATCAACGATAAGAACCAAAGAAGATACAGAAAGAGAGCTTAATGATATAAGGCAAAGAGTTCTTGATGGGGAGGACTTTGGTGAGCTTGCTGATGAGTTTTCTGAAGATCCAGGATCTGCTAAGCTCGGTGGTGACTTAGGTTGGCTTGGCTTAGGTGTGCTTGCAAGTGAATTTGAAAAAACAATGCTTGAAACTGATGTCGGAGTAATATCTGATGTATTTGAAACTGAGTTTGGTTTTCATTTTCTTGAAGTTCTTGGTAAAAGAAGTTATGAATTGACAGATGATCTAATTAAAGACAGAGCTTACTCTTTGTTATATGCAAGAAAATTTGAAGAAGAGTTAGAAAATACACTCAGAGCTATGAGAGCAGAAGCCTTTGTTGAATTTAAAGATCTAGATTGAGAAAAATAATATACTCCCCGGGAGAGCCAGCTGGTATTGGCCCTGATTTAATTATTCAATTAGCTACATCAAAATCTTGGGAAAATTTCAAGATACCCATTATTACAATTGGAGATCCAATTCTATTTATAGAAAGGTCTAAAAAGTTGAAAAAAAAGCTTAAAGTTCTTGAATTAAATTCACTTAATAGTATTCAAAAAAATAAACGTTCTATTATTCAAGTTTTAAAGGTTTCAAAATGTATGAATACTTCTGCAGGAAAACTTTCAAAAAACAATGCTCAATATGTTTTAGATGTTTTAGACTATTCCATTAAGGAAACAATTAAGAATAAAAAGACTGCGCTAGTCACAGGACCGTTAAACAAAGAAACAATTATTTCAATTAACAAAAATTTTACTGGTCACACTGAATATATCCATAAAATAACTAAAAGTGATGGCGTGCTAATGATGCTTGCATCGAGCAAATTAAGAGTTGCCCTAGCAACAACTCATATACCTCTTAAAAATGTTTCAAGAAAAATTACAAAAAGTTTAATTGTGAAAAAAGTTAAAATCCTTGATAAGGATTTGAGGAATAAATTTAAAATTAAGAATCCTAAAATAAAGATTTTAGGATTAAATCCTCATGCAGGTGAGAATGGTAAAATTGGAAACGAAGAACTAGAACATATAAAACCTGCTGTTAAGGAATTAAAAAAACAAAACATTAATGTTTCAATGCCCATTTCGGCTGATACAGCCTTTTCACAAAAAGTTTTAAATGAGACTGACGCATATCTTGGTATGTATCATGATCAAGTCTTGCCAGTTTTAAAAGCTCTAAGCTTTGGAAAATCAATTAACATAACTCTTGGCGTTCCAATTATAAGAACCTCTGTAGATCATGGTGTTGCTCTAGATATTGCTGGTACAAATAAATCAGACACCTCTTCACTTTCGCTTGCAATAAAAACTGCAAAAAAATTAATTAAATGAGTTCCAGAGATATAAGAAGAAAATTTGGTCAAAATTATTTAAAAGATCAAGCGGTATTATTTGAGATGGGAGAAGTCATTTCTGCAAATTCTTCAGATAATTTTATTGAAATTGGTCCTGGCCTTGGTGCGCTTACTAATCAGATAAATAAAAAAGGTGTAAATATCATTGGTATTGAAATAGATTCAAAGAATATTGAGACTTTAAAAAGTAAATACAAAGGTCCAGCTAATTTTAGATTTATTAAAAAAGATATCCTTAAATATGACTTTGGGGTTCTTACAACTAGTCATAGAATAGTAGGAAACCTACCCTATAATATTTCTACAAAAATAATTTTGAATCTTGTTGAGAGTGCAAACAAAGTAATAGATATGCATTTCTTAGTTCAAAGAGAAGTGGCCGAAAAAATCTCTGGTACAGTTGGTACAAAAGATTGGGGAAAATTAGCAATAAAAATTGCTGCATTTTTTGAGAGTCAAATATTATTTGATGTGCCGCCTGATGCTTTTGATATTAAACCAAAAGTAAATTCTAGCTTTATTAGATTACTTCCAAAACAAAATATTACTTCTAATTTAGCTATTAAAAATAATCTATTTAAGCTTATTGATTTAGCTTTTATTTCAAGACGAAAAAATATTAAAAATAATCTCAAAAGCCTTAATGTAGATTGGTGCAAAATGAATATTGACCCATCTAAAAGACCAGAAGAACTTTCTCTAAAACAATTCATTAGTCTTGCAAAGGAATATCCTGCTTAATGAGTCATTATGTAATTGGTGATGTTCAAGGATGTTACGATGAACTTGTAGCTCTGTGTACTAAAGTTAAATTTGACCCTCAAAAAGATAAATTAATTTTTGCTGGGGATCTCGTTAACAGAGGACCTAAATCTCTGGAAGTGCTAAATTTTTGTATTGAAAATAGAAAGTC
>CETB01169472.1_pt1 | contig 11625 bp, 8 predicted proteins | sample 356381 | NCBI WGS metagenome assembly CETB01 (sample SAMEA2622545, study PRJEB7988) | marine metagenome | biome: marine biome (ENVO:00000447); feature: deep chlorophyll maximum layer (ENVO:xxxxxxxx); material: "saline water (ENVO:00002010), including plankton (ENVO:xxxxxxxx)" | depth 155 m | reverse complement strand
TTATTTCAACTGTGGAACAGTAATTTTTTTCGACAGGAATTCTATATTAATCGGGAAGAAGTAATGGAGTATGCAAAGATTGGTTCTAAATCCACTTACCATAAATGCCTTAAAGAGTTGAGCTATTGGAGCTATATTGTGTATATCCCATCACATAACCCTTTTAAAGGAAGTAAAATCAAGATGTTCGATTTTGGGACAAGCTCTGGACAAGTAGTGAACCAAAGCTGTACCAATATCGGGACAAGTAATGGACAAGCAGTGGTACCTATAAATAAACATATACAAACTATAAAAAACGTTAAAAACAAGAACAAACAGCGAGATTTTAAAAATTTAAATTTTCAAGATTCAAATGGGAACAAACAAATCACAAGTGTCCCATATCAGGACAACCTTAAGACGAGTAAAGATAAAAATTATGATGATCCGCTATGAATTATAAAGCTCCGCATATCATTACCGAAGGTGGCGTCGCCTACCAACTTGGGAAACTTCGTAACCAGGAGATTCAGTATGATTTTAAAAAGATGCTGATCTATTTGGATGCTAAAGGGAAGTTACTGTGCGGAAAGAAATTTAAAATTCACCCAGAAGATCGAAGCATTTTATATAAGCTTTGCTCCTATTTTATCAAAGACCGTGATAGTTGCGAGAAATTTGGTTTAGATATTGAAAAAGGTCTCCTGATTTCGGGTCCGATAGGCTGCGGAAAAACAACCCTAATGAAGCTGCTTAAATATATGGTTCCACATCAACGCCCTTACGAAATGATCCCCAGCAGAAATGTAGTATTCGGTTTTAATCATTTAGGATATAAAACCATTGAGGATTATGGCAATTCCAGTTTTTTCTGTTTTGATGATCTGGGCGTGGAACCTCCTGGCCGCTTTTATGGAAAAGATTGCAATGTAATGGGCGAAGTCCTGATATCGCGCTACGAACTTTATTTAAATACCCAACGTAAAATAAAAACCCACGCCACCACCAATCTTAATGCACAGGAACTGGAAGAACGGTATGGTAATCGCGTTCGCAGCCGTATGCGGGAGCTTTTTAATTTAGTGGCTTTTGATAAAGGGGCTGTGGATAAGAGAAAGTAAAATAAATAATTAAACTTTGGCAAAAAATATGTACTTTGCCAAAGTTTAAAATTTAGGAGAATTGAATAACGAGTTTATAATTAAAATAAAATCATTTTTGGATAAAGACCAGGCTACATCCAAAAAAAAACTCTTGAATTATATTCAGAAAGAATTCCCTGAATTAAAAAAAAGTTCCATCAATGTATATTTATCACAGCTTAAAAAAGACGGTATTATAAAAAATCCTTCCAGAGGATCATACAAATTAAGGAGTAAGGAACAGTATTGTCCCAATATAGATCTGAAGCTGACGCGAATTTTTAATAAAGTAATGAAGAAGTTTCCTTATGCTGAAGTATGTATTTGGAATACCAAGTGGCTAAATGAATTTATGCGCCACCAACCTTTTAAGTTTTATATTGTTATAGAAGTTGAAAAAGATGTTGCAGAATCTATATTCCACACCTTAAATACAAATGGAAAAAAAGTATTCTTTGAACCAGATTCAGAGACTTTTGACAGATACATCTCCAACAATTCTGAGGTCTTGATAGTCAAAAATCTTATTTCAGAATCACCATTAAAAAAGGTCAACCAAATTGTGACACCCACTCTCGAAAAACTTCTAGTCGATATGACTATAGATACAAATTTATATGCAGCACAACAGAGTGAAATCCGTTTTATTTACGATAGTATCTTTAATAAATATGAGATTAACAAAAACAAAATGAAAAGGTACGCGTACCGCAGGAATAGAGAATTAGAAGTAGAGAAATTGATAAATATAACTTTGGCAAATTTATAAACATTTTGCCAATATTTAATTTATGATTAAATCATCAACATACCACCCCGATTGGATTTTTGAAGTCAAGAAAAAGCTTGGGAACCGATATGACCCAAAACTTATCGAGAAAGTTATCTACGCCTTGATTTTTCTTGAACAACTTAAAATAAATAAGCTTAATTTCATCTTTAAAGGGGGCACTGCCCTATTATTGGCAACAGAGAAACCCAAAAGGTTTTCTATTGACATTGATATTATAACCGAACAGAGACAAAGCGATATAGAAAAAATTCTTGAAATCATAAGCAAGGGCACTGTCTTTACACATTGGGAAGATGATAATGACAGAAAACACACACCTGATGCACCAATTGGTCATTTTAAGATTTATTATAAAAGCAATGTAGATGGAAATGTCGAGCCCATATTGTTAGATGTGTTATATACACCAAACCCATACCCTGAACTGACAGAGATTCCAATTGCCCACGACTGGATTCAAACTGAGAGTAAAACTACAATGGTAAATATGCCAACCTTTGATGCAATTCTAGGTGATAAGCTAACTGCCTTTGCTCCAAAAACTACAGGGATATTATATAGCAAATTACGACCTGTGGAAATAATCAAACAACTGTTTGATGTAGCTTTCTTAATGGATAATATTTCTGATTTGGATGTTGTCCGGGATAGCTATGCAAAAGTTGTTGCAGAAGAAATATCATTTAGAAAACTGGAAATAACCGTAGAAAAAGTTCTGGTCGATACCCAACAAGCTTGTTTTGTTCTTTCAACCAGAAATATTAAATCTGATGAGTTTAAACATCTACAAACTGGTATTAGTAATTTTACAAATTTTACCATAGCAAGATTCAATATTGAAGAAGCTATCATAGCTGCTGCAAAAGTCACCTACTTAGCTGAAGTACTTAAATATTCAAAGCCTGATACTATTGAAAAGTTTAGCAAAGCTAAAGAAGTAAAAGATTGGTATATAGAACCTATACCCTATAACAGACTAAACAAGTTAAAAAAGAGTAATCCCGAGGCGTTTTTCTATTGGTATAAAGCTGTTGAGGCATTCAGCAAAAAGCAGCCTATTTTTTCAAATCTCGATAAGAAAGCATTACAAGAAGCCATAAAATATTATCGAGCTCGGGAAGGTAGTTATTCTTCCAATGATCCATTATTGGAAATTAAAACTAAAATTGAAAATGAATCCTTATTTGTTAGTTATCTGTTAGATGAGATGTCACTCTTACTTAAGGTTATTAATGAAAATATAACTTTTCTTGATAATTATAAATATGAGGGGTTAGATAGGGAAACCGCTATTACCAATAAGCAAAATATTTTAGAGCCGCTTTTTCAGGTCAGAAAACTAATCAAAGAAAAACTAAGCGTTTAATTCCTCAGAAAATTTATTATGGAAGAAAAACAAAAAATACAAGAGCTGCTCAAAAAAGTTATAGCTGAAGAACCTAATAACTTGGATAAAATATTATCACTGACGCGGAAATTAGCTTTGGCAGATACTAATAAAGTTCGTTTTTCTGTAGATGCTGGGGTAATTGACCGATTAGGTCGGGAATTAGTCGCACGTCACGAAACAGCTGTTTCTGAATTGGTAAAGAATGCTTATGACGCTGATGCCGGCTATGCTAAACTATTTTTCAACAACGTAGATAATGTAGGTGGTCAATTAATTATAGAGGATGACGGAAATGGTATGACTCGCTCCCAATTGGTTAATGGCTTTATGCGCATATCATCCTCGGATAAGATTCATAATCCTCTATCTCCATTTTATGGAAGGAAAAGAGCAGGAAAAAAAGGAATCGGTCGGTTTGCTACGCAAAGATTAGGTAATATTTTGACCATAATTACACAAACTGCTAATGATGATGAAGCCTTAAAAATTACCATCAATTGGAATGACTATGAGATGGACAAAGATTTGTTTGCTGTTGCAAACAATATTGAGGTTATTCCAAAAGAGCGAGAAAAAGGAACCACTCTCATCATCAATAATCTAAGAGAGTGGTGGACTGATGCAATGATAAAAAGAGTTTATAGGTATGCTATTGATGTAATTCAGCCATTTCCTTTGTCAGAAAAAGAAATAGAAGAGAGTCAAGATAATGATGAGGAAGAATTAGTAGATATAGGATTTGATATAAAATGTTATAGAGACAATATAGCTGTAGCTGATGCCCAAACGATGTTCTTCGAACACGCTTTGGCAGAAATACAGGGAGAAGTAGACGAGTCTGGTAATGGGTACTGGGAAATCAAAAATAGCAAAGTAGATGCTATTACTGAAAACCCCCAAAAACTGGAAAATCAGTATGAAAGTCTAAAAGGAGTGAAATTTAGAGCCTACTACTTTATATATAATATCAATATGATACCAAAACAAGCAGAAAGCTACATTTCAAGTATCTCAAATGAAAGAGGAGGTATCAGACTTTACAGGAATGGATTTAGGGTACTACCTTTTGGAGAAAAAAATAACGATTGGTTAGGTCTTGATGCTTCTGTTAGAAAACGTCAAATTCTCCCTGTACATAGTAATACCAATTTTTTTGGGTTTGTAGAAATATCAGATGACAATGAAGAATTTCAAGAATTATCCAATAGAGAAGGTCTTTTCTATAATTCTGCATATCAGGATTTGGTGGATTACATATACAAGGCTCTTACATCCGCAGTAATAAGAGTAGCGGCAGCCAGAGGAATTAAAGTTAAAACGAATCAAGAAGGCTGGGAGGTTAAAAGTAGAAGAACGCCAAAAGAAACTATGGAAGATGCCGTAGACACTCTTGAGAAAATTGCAGAAGAATATGAAAGTAAAAGTGAAGCTGATGACGGAAATGCAGGAACTTCAGAAGAGGATAAATCCAAAAAACAATCTGAAAATCGAGAAAAAGCTAAGAAAGCACGCGAACAAGCTGAACGGCTAAAAGAAACCATTCAAGAGATTGAAGAGATGAATATGTTGCGTGTCTTGGCTGGACTTGGTATTGTTATTGGCGAATTTACTCACGAAATTTCACAATATCTGAGTCCTTTTGAAATAGACACCAATTATTTGGTTGACAATTTAAAAGAAAACACCAAAGAATACAATATAGCTCTTGACTTAAAAGAACGTTTCACTTCCTTTAGGGTTTATTCTTCTTATTTTGATGAAACTATCTCGGAAAATGTAAATAGAGAACTCAAACCAATAGACCTTCGGAGTGCTATTAATCCATTTTTTGAGACTATGGAGAAGGATTTAGAAAGAAATAATATAAAGCTGAAAATTGAGTATTCTGACATCGAACTATTCACCTGTAAAATGCATATGTCTGAATGGGCTTCTATACTATTCAACTTATATAGTAACTCTAAAAAAGCTTTAAAGAGGGAGAATCCAGAGAAAAAGCAACTACTCATTAAGGCAGGAAAAAATGATGAAAAAGTATTCGTTGAGTTTATAGATAATGGAGATGGTATTCCTATCGAAAACAGGGATAAAATCTTCAATGCATTTTTTACAACGTCGAGTCCAAAGTCCCACAAGCAAAATACGCTTGATGAATTGACTGGAACTGGCCTTGGTCTTAAAATTATAAGAGATATAGTAGAAAGCTATCAAGGAGAGGTACAAATAGACAATCCACCTGATAATTATTCAACTAGCATAAGAATAGAACTTCCTATAACTAAACCTGAAGAAACAGAAGATGAAAACTTTTAATGTACTATATATAGATGACGACAAAGACGAAGATTTAAAAATCACTCCTCTTGTACGTGAATTATCAGCTCAAGGTAAAATCAAAATTGAACTTGAGTATCCCAGGAAATTGGAACCATTCGTCGACCACCTTGCCGAAAAATATAAAAAAACTGATGGTGTCATTATTGATTTAAGGCTGAACGAGAACCATAAAGGTAAAGACGATTTTGCAACATATCCTGCTCAGATTTTGGCAACGGCCATAAGAACTTATCAAAATGGGGAAAACAAGAAATTTGAAGAGTTTCCCATTTTTCTAATATCATCTTTAGAAAAGAAAGCTGCCTATTTTGATACCGATGTTCAATCACACGATTTATTTGACTTGTTCATTTCCAAAAATGATATTCCACGAATCGGCAGTATTTATGAAGACCAGATTCACGCAATTATTTCTGCTTACGACGATATTAAGATGAAGAAAAAAATCTGGGAGCTTTTGGATATAGATGAAAAGAGCTATAAGAGTCTTAGTCTTTCTTTTGACCTTGATGATAAACTGGCATCTTCAACATCACAATTTTTATTGAATCAGGTCATTTTGAGAAACGGAATTTTGATAAACGAGGATGTTCTTGCTGCAAGATTAGGTGTAGATATCGATTCATCAAAAGATTGGGAAGCTTTGAAAAAAGAATTAAATGAGTCCATAAAATATACCGGTATTTATGGAAATGTATGGCATAGATGGTGGTCAAATAGGTTGATAGACTGGTGGGAAGATGAAATATCACCAGATATAAGTTTGATAAACAGTGATTCGCATCAAAGAATATCACTTTTAAAGCAAAAACTAGAGTTTAAAAATTTAGAGGAAGCCAAACCTATTGAATCCTATATGAGTACTTCATTCTGGACTGTTTGCAAAGCTTTAAATAAACCTCTTGACTCCTACGATGGATTGTTACTAAACACAGGAAACAAAAATTGGCAGGATAAGGAATATGTCTCGCCTACCGCAGTAATAGAAGGAGATTCCAAAAGAAAAGGCTACAAACTACATCCAGATGAAAAAGATCGATATGAGGAAATAAAAATAATCTATAAAAAACGTAAATATGGAGATAAGTGATAAGATACTTGCGAAAAGAAACGAATTAGCAAAGGACCTTATTCAGTTACAAGACATTATTACGGAATATTTTCCCTTGGCTGATATTGGCTCAATGCATTCTGCAATTACCACCTTAAAAAATGGCAAACCTATTCTATGCCCTTACTCTGAATTAAAGTCTGAGTATTGGGGGTATAAAGTTTCTAAATTAATATTTAAGCTGGATGCCAATAGTAAGCCGAAAAAAATCAAACCTAATGATGTTGGTGATTTAAAGCTAGTGATAAACATACACGTTGTGGGGAATTGTGAAAAATTTGGCAGTTTTGATGATCCTCTGCTCTGGCTAGCATTAGATTTCAGAATTGAAGGAGAAGTTATAAAAGAAGATAGTATTGCCAAAGTGCTAACCTGTTACCATTTAGATCGTCATATAAAAAATGAAAATGATGGAGAAAACGAACCCCATCCATTTTATCACTTACAATTTGGTGGAAGACATCTTGTTAATATGGATGGCAACTTGGATACTGGTGACCTCATTGTAATGGATACACCTAGGGTTTCGCATCATCCTATGGATTTGGTGTTATCCATCGATTATCTTATATCCTACTTTTTCCCAAAAAAAAGGAAAACTATGATAAATAGAAGTAGAGAGTATCTACTTCTTATAAAAAAATATCAAAATGCTATGCTAAAGCCTTATTATCATAGACTATCAAGTCACTGGAAATCTGAGCCTGAAAGCGTGACACCATCAGAAACAACTTGGAGCCCCATTTCTATTTATCCGCAAATCGCATAATATTCAATGAGTATAGATAAAACCATACTTTCATTCCTAAAAAAATATTCTTATGATGTCAAGGTAATAGACCGCCTTATCACATCGGCATTTATCAAAAAGAATTTTTTAGCTAAAATTGAAAATGTACTAATCTCTGAATTATTAATAAAAGAAACTGACGGAACTGAACATAAAGCATTGGAAGACTTTTGTAATCTTTTTGAAGAGACAAAACAAACTTTTGACTTTGAATGTTTGATAGAGTTATTTGAATTTGTTATATCCCCCAATGATAAAGTAGTCAATGGAGCCGTATACACACCAAAATATATTAGAGAATACATTGTCTCTAACGCTGTTGGTATGAGCACTCAAATTCAAGACCGAACCGCCTGTGATGTGGCTTGTGGTTGTGGTGGTTTTTTATATGAATATACGTTACTGCTTCACCAACTTACTAATAAACCAATAACTGATATTATTGAGAATAACCTGTATGGTATTGATATTACAGAATACAGTATTAACAGAACAAAGATATTACTAACCCTGCTTGCAATTTCAAATGGCGAAGACAAGGCAGAAATTCGGTATAATTTTTTTAAAGGTGATTCTTTACAATTTGATTGGTTTTCAAATTCATCTAAAATAAAGGACAATTTAGGCTTCGATTACATATTTAGTAATCCACCATATGTAGGTTCTTCCAACCTAGATAATGAAACAAAAAAACTAATGGCCAATTGGACGGTCTCCTCCACTGGAAAATTAGACCTATATATTCCATTTTTTGAGTTAGGGCTAAAATGGTTACGTGAGGACGGAGTTCTAGGCTACATAACTGTGAGTAATTTTTATAGAAGTTTAAATGGCAGAGCCTTACGCAAATATTTTTCTGATAACACTTTTCTTTTTAAGCTTATCGATTTTGGTGGCTCACAAGTATTTAATTCGAGATTAACATACACGTGTATTTGCCTGATAGAAAAAACTAAAGGTAATATACGATATACCAGTTCAGCTCCATCAAAAATCAACAAATTGAATGAATCAGATTTTATTCCACTTGAATACGAAAAATTAAATGATTTTGATGGGTGGCATTTAGACGATGTAAAAACACAACTCAATATTTCACGAATGGAAAACATAGGTGAAAAATTGGGCGATTTGTTTAATATTAGAAACGGTTTTGCTACATTACGTAATAAAATTTATTTGTTTACACCAGATAAAGAAGATGACCGTTATTATTACTTTGAAAGAAATGGAAATCTTTTTAAAATTGAAAAAGATGTTTGTAAGGATGCTATAAAGCCAAATATTCTAAAGACCGAAAGCGATATCAACAAATTTCGAGAAAAACTTATTTTCCCCTACAGATATTCAAATCAGGATAATGCCACTTTATTTGAACAAAAAACAAATAAATTTATTGAAGTTATTCAAGAAAATTTATTTAAAGAGCAATATCCATTTACTTACCTTTATTTAAAGGAAGAAAAAAACGAACTAGCAAAGAGGGATAGAGGTAACCGAGAATATGAAACTTGGTTCGCCTTTGGAAGAAGCCAAGCTCTATTCATTCCAGGAAAAAAATTGTTATTCCCATATATTTCTGATAAGCCATATTTTGTTTTTACTGATGAGGAAGATTTGCTCTTTTATAATGGGTATGCTTTAGTTTCCGAATCAGAGTCAGATCTACTATTCATTCAAAAAATATTGAAGTCAAGATTATTCTGGTATTACATAAAACATACTAGCAAACCTTATGCAAATAACTATTTTGCATTGGCAAAGAACTACGTCAAAAATTTTAGTATACCAAATTTTACCTTAGCGGAGAAGAGAAAAGTTATATCTTATAAGAATTTAAAATCACTTGAAAGCTTCTTGCTTAAAAAGTATAATATTACTGATATTGAGCTTGAAGACTATTAGCTCTTCTTTTTCCTAAAAAAGAATTTCAGCAGAATCATTATAATCTATTAGTCAACTAGATCTTTCGTAATTGGCTAAATCCCTACTCTCTTTTTTAACTGGTTCTGCAATTGACAGGCAAACCAAGTAAATTTTTTTTATACTTTGATATAGTGATGCCCAAATATATTTAAACTCCTCTTGTATTCGATTATTGTAATCATTGTAGGGTAACGAAATAAACAAATCGGCATCTAAATACTTTGCTAGCTTTGCTCAATCGGATAAAGAAATAAGCGGGGCTCTATAACTGTTAATTAAGTATCCTATGAAATTTTCTGACTTTTCATTAAGCCTTAAAATTCCAAGGCAATATCCAATATCACATACTTTTCCTGAATGCGTTTTATTCAGATAGTACCGGAATCTTTTCCGCAGTGACCAAAATCAATCACGACTCCTTTTTGAACTTCAATTTCCTGTCCAAAAAAGACAGGCTTTTCGCTTCCTAAACGACAAATCTGACGTTCTTAGATACTCCTTTCACTTACGCTTTTCAAGTTATTAACAGCGTCCCTTCCAAATTTCATAAAATTTGATGGCAAATAACACCATTGAAAATCAATACCACATAAATAATATTTTATTCACAATAAATTGATTTTCAATTATTTAAAGCCTTAAATTATTACTTTTCTCATAACGAAAACGAATCTAAAATTTAAAACGTTACGTTATGAAAAAATCTATTTACCTGGCGAGTTTGCTTTCGCTCCTATCTACTTCCCTATTTGCGCAAATTGGCGGTATTGAAGATTCCGTTAATGATATTTCCAACACCATCCGGTCCATATTCCCCATTATCCTGGGGGTCATCTTTTTGGTGGGTTTTCTATTCAATGCCGGACATTTCTTCGGGGAAAATGCCGATCTGAAAAAAGGGATTACCCGTGTGCTGGTCTTTGTACTCATCGCCGGTGCCGTAGTGGGCATTTTTACTTACCTCATCGGAATAGTAGTGTAATGAAAGTATTCATACCTTATAAGAACATTCGAAAACGGGCAATGATTTTAGGGCTTCCCCTCTCCTTTTTTGCCCTGCAAATGATCTCGGTAATCGCCTCCCTACTCCTCATCATTTTTTCTTTTAGCCTTTGGATGATCACAATGATACTATTATGGAATATAGCCTTGTATGTTTTGCTGAACAAATTTGTTCAGCATCCGGGACTTTTTCACTTCGAGCACGTATTTCCAAAAAATATCAGCAACAAGAAATTAAGCCTGTTCTATGATGAAAAAAATTAACCTTTCGGCTTACCATCCCATCCTGGATATTCAGGATAATGTGGTTTTTGCATCCAATGGCAATGTGGTACTGGGATATCGGGTATCGCTGCCTGAAATCTATTCCCTCTCGGAAAAGGATTTTGAAGACCTGCACGCTAGTTGGTTTCAGGCCTTCAAATCACTGCCGGCTGGAACCGTTATCCAGAAACAGGATAGTTACCGGAAATCAACTTATACTGCCGAAGAACTTCCAAAAGATACCTTCCTGCAAAAAGCAACCCATCATTATTTTAAAAATCGGGAGTACTTACAGCACCAAAGCTATTTGTTTTTTGTGCTTCCCTTGGACAAGCATCTTAAAGCTTCCAAATATGTCAACCCTTTTCGGAAGACCGAAAAAGGCATTCATAAAAAGTTGGATCATCAGGTCAGGGAATTTATTGGGGCGGTGAACGATGCTGTATCCTTTATCAATAACAGTAGAAAAATAAATACTTTCCCCTTAGGTCAGGAGGCTATTTTGGAATACACCCACTCTTATTTCAATGGGTTCCACCAGGACGTAGATACGGATATCAGGCTGGATCAAAAAGGAATTGCCATTGGTGATCACCATTTTGATGTACTCGCAATCAATAGTGAACAGTGCTTTGGGGAAAGCCTACAAAGCAGCAAAGTCAATGAAAAATTCACTTCTGATCAATTCACTTTTCACCAGGGCTTTATCGACGGGTTGGGATTGGATCTGGAGGAAGACCATATCATTAACCACATCCTTTATCTGGATGATAAGCACAAATGGCGAAAAGTATTGGAAAAGAAAATCGAGGAGCTTTCCAAGAGCTCCAACTTCGGAACCCAGAACAAAGTCGTATTAAAGAAAATCCGTGAGATCGTTAATCGCAT
>CETB01170941.1_pt1 | contig 11627 bp, 10 predicted proteins | sample 356381 | NCBI WGS metagenome assembly CETB01 (sample SAMEA2622545, study PRJEB7988) | marine metagenome | biome: marine biome (ENVO:00000447); feature: deep chlorophyll maximum layer (ENVO:xxxxxxxx); material: "saline water (ENVO:00002010), including plankton (ENVO:xxxxxxxx)" | depth 155 m | reverse complement strand
TTTTAAATATTTATTATCATTTGGATACATAAAAGCTTGAACTAAGTATATATGTCCCAATAAACCAGCAAACAAAGAGGCACCATATCCTGTAGTTATTGTTGTAACATGAGTAGCTAACCAGAAATTAGAATTTAGTACTGCTACTAACATACCAAGGGTATCACCATCATTAGCATATCCAAACCCCACATAGTGTAAAACTATACCACATACTGAACCAATAAATATTCCAACACCATCTCTTCTTTTAAATTCTAAAATTAATGCAAATATTACGCTAATCAAATTAACAAAAATTATACTTTCATACAATGTGGAGACTGGTGGCCTTGCCATTATAATTACTCGTAAAATAATACCATAGCTATGTAATATCGAGCCAAATACTAGCATTATTAGAGCAGCAAGCTTTAAAAACTTAGGTTTCGCAATCCATGAAATAGATAATAAAAGAAAAGCTAACAAATAAAATATTGTACTTTTTATAAATATTTTCGTTTTATTTAGCCATACTTCTTTTTTTATTTTAAAAAATGTAAAATAATTTCTATAATTAGGTTCTACACTTTGAGAATATGAGCTCATAGCCAATAATTCTTCATCTTTATCATTTTTAATTTTAGCATAAATCAATTTTTCTAAACTATTTATTATCCTTTTCTGATTACTATCAATATCTGATTTATCAACAATTTCCCACGGTGATAACCAAACATCATCTTTTGAGTCCTGATGAGGAGGAATCAGTTTAAGTTTTTGAGCGAATTTGTCTTGGTTAATTTCTTTCATTTGCATTAGGATTTGGCTTAAAGACTGCTCAGTAATGTCCCAATTATTACTATCTTTATCTAGCATATTCTGGATAGGCAGTCTCAATCTATCAATTTTTGAAATTATATTATAATAACTTACTTGAGTATTATTTTCTACATCTATTAATAATGCAATTTCATTATTATTTATGGGTATTATTGGCAATAAACAAGATAAGCTATATTTTAACTCTTGATATAATACAAAATTTCCATAAAGTCTAAGCATTAATTCATCAAAAATTGATAGTTGGCTTTCATCTGAATTTTGAATTTTGTTTATATATTCTATTTGATTTTGCAAGCCTAATAACACTTCTTCTGAAGTAAATAAATGCTTGTCATCCCAATCGAGTCCCATACTACGAACTAATTCAGGATTTTGAATATTAAAAATTCTATGATGATGCTCTTTATATGGATTGATAGAAACTTCATAAAGCCAATCAGATGCACTCATCTGCTTTTCAGAGTATGAATTAGGAAGAGACGAAGATTTCAATGATCTCTTTGAAAGAATTGCTAATAAATTATTTCTGGCAAAAGTATCAAAGGGTTTAACTCTACCATTCTCTTGAATTAATATTTCATCTGAATTGAAAACTTCTGATTTAAGAAATTTATTAGGTATTAATAAAAAAAATATATAAAAAATATAAATAGCTTTCATAATTATAATCTAAACTCCCTTTTTAGTAAATAAAACGGGTAATTTTGTTAATAAATGAATCAACAGACCTAAACATATTATACAACTTGAAATATATGGAAAAAGTCTACCATAATTTTTTACAACCGCCAAAACTGAAATATCATTTATTTCTCCCTCAATAAATGAAGATTGATATAGAGTATAACCTTTATATCTTAATGGTTCATTCATTTGAATCAAAGTGGTTCTTGAAATCTCATTATCATTTAAATAAACTTCTGAACTATAACTTCTAGCAATGTTTGTACCAGGGTGCATAATTTTTTTAAAATCAAATAATTCAATAGAAAATGGTAGATATGTTCTTTCTTTTCTTAAAATAATAATATATTCTTGATCATTAATTCTTATACTCTGGGGTACACTTTGACTTAAAAACACACCATAATAACCATCTGATTCTGTATTTGTATTTTTTATATAAAAAGTAATTCCTGGTATGTTTAAGTGCTCTTCTTTTAATGGTGTTATTTCTTGAATAATAAGATTTTTCATCATACCCTTCAAATTTTTATTATCACTCTTCTCTCTAGGAATAACTTCAGAATTTTTCATATAATTTTCAATTTCTATAGTAAAATTAATATTCTCACTTTCTAGTTTGGCATTACTTTTTAACATACTATGCCCAAATATTGTAAATACATCATATGATTGTGATGAAATATTAACGACAGCTAATTCAGAAAGGTTATAATCTTCTATATAATTTGTACTTTTTCCTTCTTCAATCATCATACTGCCTTCCTTGCTGAAAACTCCTGTTAAACCGCCACCAATCAATAACATCATAACCCCTAAATGCATTAAAATAATTCCAGCCTTCTTTATTTTCCATAGGTTTTTACTTATAAAAAAGCCTAACAAATTAAAAAACATTAATATCATAGACAATCTGAGGCCAGGCAAGGGGATATACCAATACCAAATTATAAACGATGAAAAATATTTTTCTTGAACAGCAAATAAGCTCATATTTTTTTGAGCTATAGTTCCAATTATTATTAAATACATCATCCAAATAATTAGAAATACAAAAAGCTTTGGTGTTAAAAATATTTTCACTTATTTAATTATAATCTATTGAAGAAATAAAAAGAATAAAATCTGATTTAGATTCAATAAGCCCTAATTTTGTAGTTGAAAGTTTTATGAAAAATGTTTCATTATTAGTTGATATTATTGCACAAATGAAATTAATATCTTTTTCTAAATTATATATTTCAATTACTTTAAATTCACCTAATTTCCCTTTATGAAAATACATAGCATCTTCTATTTCACTCAATTCGATTGATGATTTATCTAATTGCCTGCGCCATCTATTAACATTTGCTTGAATTCCTCCACCATCACCAACTAACTTAATAACAGATAAATCTCCTTTGCCATCAGAATATGGCACTAAAAAACTAGCTAATCTCATAGCTGTCGGATCAATTTGAATCCATGAATCTGGTATATCAAAAGTTATTATGTTTTGTTTAAAAACACTTTCTCTTGATTGTTTTTTTTCTGTTGTTTTTAGTATCTTATAGGTTCTAACCTTATTGCTATTTTCACAATTTATTAAAAACAAGCAACTCATAATGCAAGTTATAAAAATAGTTAAATTTTTCATTCTCTATTTTACATAATTATTTTAATTAGATAAATCGATTTAGATCAACAAATATGGCTAATTATAGTATTATAATTATCTGCATGCTTTAATCATATGCTTCCCAATGAATTCTTCTAGTAATATATTCAACTGTGGTATTTTCTAATACTGGTACAATTACTTCAAAAGATGCTGATTGGCTAGTATCTACAGCAGAATCAGTTACGATGCCAGAGCGGTATCGTACTTGAATACCATTAACAAAGCTTGAATCTGCAGCAATAAGCTGAGTCTCATTTCCCCATAAATAATATATTACCCTCACAAAGTCAGCTCTTCTTTTTCCTTTATTTATTATTTTACCTTTAAATGTTCGTTTATTTGAGAAAATCTCCTCTTTTGCGTCACCTAAAAAAATAAGATTAGGAATATTAGGCGTTATCATTTCTACTTTAACAATATCTTTTCTATTAATTGTTAAATTACCTAATTCTGTACGAATAATTAAATAATCTAATTTATCTTGTTCTATGCTTCCTTCAATAATCGTACCATTTTCAAGAATTATTTTATGTGACGCTTCTGGTTTTCTAATTAGTTCTTTTATCTGCTCATTGAAGTTAGGAACTGCTATTTTAGATTCATATTCAATAACTCGTGCACGTAAATTATCAATTTGCTTCTGAATATCTTCAATTGATTCTTCAACAGGATAAAATGGCTCTGCTCTCTCTACTGGAAAATTATCTAAAATAAATTCGTCAGGTTCTGGTGAAGGTGAATTTTTAGTTCCACAACTAAAAAGAAAAAATATAATAATCAATAAGCTAGTCACTATACGCTCCTATGACTCCTCTTTCTCTACTCATAGCCTCAAATGCAGCATTTCTAAGTTTTGGTTTATAATCTTCATACAAATTATACCTATTTAACATTTCAATAATTTCATTATAATAAACATAATTTTCAGGACTATTTAAAAGATCAATTACTTCTGCCATAATTTCGGGATCGGAGTATTGTGTTAAAGCCTTCAACGCCTTAAACCTAACTGAGCTAGGGAAACCTTCTGATTGCGCTACCTCCAAATAAACTGATTTTATTTCAGGATTATTGTAATCTTCTAAACTATCAATTATTGTATTTAGAAGCGAATAATATTGATGTTTGCCTGTTTGATATGCCTCCATTAAAGCAAGAATCATTCTTTCTTGGCTTAGTTCTCCCATAACAGTTAGAGCATACTCATTAACCTTATCTCTTGTATCTGGATCACCTATCATTTCAACAAAAAAATCAATTAATTCTGGCGATTGTTTTTTGGCTAAAACTTGAACAGCTTGATTCCTAATAGTTATGTGAAGATTTTTATTCTTTGCAATTTCCATTAAGATTGGAATTACTTTATCATCTCCTATATCACCAAGAGTATTTGCTAGTAAGCTATTCATTCTAGCATAATTAGTTTTACTTACTTGATATAGCTCAAGCAATGTATAAACTTTATCATTGGTGCCATTTTGTCCTATGGCTGTAACAATAGTTTCTCTAATTTCCATTGTTTTTTTTTCATTTGATTTCAATGAAGCAATCAGTGAGTCCGTTGATGAGGGATCATCAAAACCTACTAAAATTTCCACAGCTTCTTTCATTAAGTCTAATTCTATTAAGCTAGCACTCTTTACAGAACTTTGAATAGAGCTAATAATAATAGGGTCACGACTTTCTGATAAGGCTCTAATTGCAGCAATTCTTACTTGATAAGGCTGGTTTTTATCTTGATAAATGCTTACTAGCTCGTCAATAGAATTCTTTTTACCATCTTTAAACATTAAACGATGCTTTTCAACATCTTCTAAAGTATAAGTTGTAAATTTTGTTGCACAACCAATCATTAAAAAAGGAAAAAATAATAATATGTATAGTCTTTTTACAAAATATAGCATAGGATTTTGATTAAATTTATAATACAAATTTCTTCCTTATGGTAGCCCTAATGCAAGATAAATTTATATTTCATTATATTTCAGTTGCTCCCAACCATCCTTATTTAGACGAGTAACGGTATGATGACGCAACCAATCTCCCATGAATATTAATTTATTTTTACCTTCCTTTTCTATTCCAATTTGGTGATAATGACCTACTAAAACAGTATTAAATCCTTCATCCCATTTTCTTTTTGCATAATTTTTTATTTCTTTATGTATCAACTGGCTTTTATCATCATGATGATTATAATGACTGCTCGATCGAGATATTTTTGAAGCTAATGCACAACCCCAGTCTGGATGGAAATTTTTAAATAAGTAGATAAACAATTTACTGCGTATGATTTTTTTTAAAAAACGATAAGCATAATCGTTCTTCAATAGACCATCACCATGAGTAATTTTAATATTATTATTAAGAAATTTTAGATTAAAATCACTCTTATATGTATTGATATTAATATAATCATTAAAATATCCAAAATCCCAATAATCATGATTACCTAATACATAATGTATGGATATTCCTGAATCAGAAAGAGCTTTTAATGATTCAATAATTTCTATATAATTTTTAGGAATGACATATTTATATTGAAACCAAAAATCAAAAAAATCACCTCCTAAAACTAAAGTTCCTCCAGAAGATTTGATAGATTTAAATAGTGAAAATAATTTTTCTCTATTTTTTCTTTCAATATCACTCATATTTAAGCTAAAATGACAATCTGAAATGAAATAAATAGGAAGTTTAACCATAGGTAAAAGTTAGAACTCTAAAAAATGATATCATAATTAAAAAGAAGTATACAAAACTCTTTTAAACTCGTATTAGATTTATTATAATTCAATATTATCTTTTAAACAAAATTAACATTTAGGAAGTATTATCCTATTGAAAAAAACATTTATATATTTCTTATTTAGCACATTATGGGGACAATTTGGCCAAAATATCGTTCAATATGAAAATTTTGATTGGAATTATATACAATCAAAACATTTTGATATATACTACTATGAAAAAGGTAGAAAACATGCTGAATTTACAGCAAAAGAAGCTGAAATTGCATATCTAAAAATAGCTGATAGGTTAAATTGGAGCTTAAAAAATAGAGTCTCTATAATAATTTATAATTCTCATAATGATTTTCAACAAACTAATGTTATTGATAGCTATATGTTTGAAGGAATTGGAGGAGTAACTGAATTATATAAAAATCGTATAGTTATACCATATGATGGTTCTCACCAACAATTCAAACATGTTATTCATCATGAATTAGTGCATGCTTTTATTAATGATTGTGTTTATGGTGGAAACCTAAGAAACATGATAAATAATGCTGTTGAAGTTGTTATACCTATGTGGATGAACGAAGGCTTAGCTGAATTTTTATCTAGCGGTTGGGATGCAAATTCTGAAATGTGGATTAGAGATTTAGCTATTAATGCTTCAGAATTGCCTGATTTTAGTCAACTAACAGGATATATGGCATACAGAGGAGGTCAATCTGTTTGGAACTTCATAACTGATAAATGGGGTGAAGAATCTATAGCAGAAATTTTTTATCAAATTAAAAAAGAGGGAAAATTAGATTTAGGCGTTAAAAAGGCTCTTGGCTTAGATTTGAAGAATCTTAATAAAAAATGGCATCAATATTTAAAAGAGCAATATTGGCCTGATATTGTTAATAGAAATGATATTCGTGAAATTGCACGTCAACTTACTGATCATGAAAAATTAAATAATAGCTATAATATAGCCCCTGCTATTTCACCTGATGGTAGTAAAATTGCAATATTTTCTAATAAATCCGGACCTATGGCACTATATTTTATATCCGCTGAAGATGGAAAATTTATTAAAAAGGTTATTCAAGGTGAGCGTAATGCAGAATATGAAGAATTACATATTTTAAAACCAGGAATTACCTGGTCTCCAAATAGTAAAAAAATTGCATTTTCTGCTAAATCGGGCAAGTCTGATGCTCTATTTATTATTGATTTAATATCTGAAAAGAAGCAAAAGTTTAGATTAGAAATGGAAGGAATATTTCGTCCCGTTTGGCATCCCGAAGAAGATAAGATTGCATTTATAGGCAACAATGGTATAACTAGTGATATATACCTTTTTAATATAAAAACAGAAAGGCTAATAAACTTAACAAATGACTGGTATACTGATGATCAAGTAACATGGGCTCCAGATGGCAAGAGTATTGTTTTTGTATCTGACCGTAGAGATCAAATTCAAATAAATACCAATAGCATTCCATTAGAGCATAATATTAATCAAACTGATATTTATCGTTTATTCTTTGACTCATTAGATCCTAAAGGTGATGACAATATTAAATGTGAAATAATAAGATTAACAGACACTCCATTCAATGAAACTTATCCAACTATTTCAAATAATGGCATTAAGCTTGCATATATATCAGACCAGTCTGGAATTAATAATATCTATTTAAAAGATCTTAATTCAGACTCCACAACAGCAATAACTAATATCATTACAGGTATTACACAGCTATCATGGAATGGGGATGATACTCAATTGATTTTCACAGGTTTTTATAAGAGTGGATATGATATATATACTTTAGCAAACCCTCTTAAATTAATAAATGATAGTATTGTTGCTCATGATGCTGATTGGCTCAATAAAACAAAAAATGAATTACTAAGGAAAAATGAAAGCAATAATCAGGAGCCTAATTTTGATAAATATAAAAATTATATTTTTTCTAATTTAAATAATGATTCAAATAACAATAATAAAACTGATCTTTTAGAACTAGATGAAAACAAGCAAAAAGATAGCAGCGGAGTTTTTCTTACACATAATTATAAAACAAGATTTACCCTTGATCTAGCTCAAGCATATTATTCATTTGATAGTCGATATGGTGGTCAGGGGATGGCCTACTTCCTATTTAGTGATATACTTGGTGATCATAAAATATATTTGGGTACTGAAATGGAGGTTGATTTAAAGCGATCTGACTATTTTTTATTTTATCGATTTTTACCATATAAAATTGATTGGAACTTGACTTTATACCATCTCGCTTATCAATATATCTATGATTATAATATAAATATGTTTCCATCATATTTATTATTTCAAAATTTGGGAACTACAATTAGTGCAAGTAAACCATTTAATCGATTTAATCGATTAGATTTTGGAGTTGATATAAATCATTTAATTGAATCTAAATCAAATCCAAGTGATATTGATATATTGTACAATGAAATTATATATGAAGATACAACTATTGAATCATTCTCAACATTAATTCCATCAATAAAATATATTTGGGATAATACCTTATGGTCCTTTACTTATCCAAATAAAGGAACTCGATATTATATTGATTATAAATTCAGTCCTGGAATTAATAAACGAATGCTAACTTTTCATAAATTAACATCTGATATTAGAAATTATTTTAATATTGGTGAAGGTATAAGTATTGGAACTAAAATATTTATAGGAACAAGCTGGGGAGAAAATGCCCAAAAATTTAGACTAGGAGGCGTCCCTTCGGTTACTTCTTCAAATAATGAAGAACGTATATATTATACCAACAACCTTTCTATTGACGAACTATATTTTTCCGAATATGTTATGCCTTTAAGAGGATCAAGTATTTCAAAAAAAATGGGCAGAAATGTTCTACTTGGCAATATAGAATTACGTTTACCTTTCTTGATTTATTATTTTCCAGCTATCAAGTTCCTTGGACAGATTAATGGTGTTATATTCACTGATGTTGGAGTTGCTTGGGATGATCAATATCCACAATTAATTCATAAAGATAATTGGAATTCTAGTAATCAGGGATGGTTAATGTCTTATGGGTTGGGCCCTAGATTTATTTTTTTAGGAATGCCTTGGCAGCTAGACTTTGCTTGGGAATTTAATCCGCATATAGGAACTATTTCAGAAAGGAAGTGGTATTTGTCTATTGGTCTAGATTATTAATTAACTAATGCAAAAAAAAATACTTATCATATTGCTTTTTTTTTTTAGTTGTTCAGACATAGGTGACACAGCTCTTAATTCAGAACCACTAGATAACGTCGATTATGATTGTAATTTGGAAAACTCATCTCAATGTATTAGTTACGCTAATGATGTTCAAAATATTTTTGATACATATTGTACATACTGCCATGGAAATTCTGGTGGACTTTCACTTAAAAACTTTGATGACTTAATGGTTGGAGGTAATAGTGGGCAAGCTATTATACCAGGAAATGGTGAAGGAAGCTTGCTTATTAAAATATTAAAAGGAGAAGAAACACCACAAATGCCTTTAGATAATTGTTGCATTGATAATGAACTTATCATTTTAATCCAGCAATGGATTAATCAAGGAGCGCTCAATAATTAATGTTCTTTCTATTTATTATTACTACATTTAATCTTTTACTTGCCTTACCACGTTTTGCTACACAAAATGGTACTAATTGTATAGCTTGTCATATTAATCCAACAGGTGGTGCGCTTCGAAATGATTATGGCACCAATATTGTGTCAATAGATGAACTCCCAATGAATTTTTGGTCTGATGAAGCAAACCAAGATTGGGATGGCTTTATTAATGATATTATACAAATTGGTGGAGATATTAGATTGCAAGGAATGCAATATCATAAAGATGGTGAAGCTACAAGTGCTTTTTTCCCTATGCAATTAGAAATTTATACTTTTTCAAAATTACATAAAAATGCAGGTATCTATACTGAACTAGGAATTTTAGGAAAAAATAAATTAAGTGGCGAATTTTGGGGGCTCATTAACTCTCTACCATTTAAAAGTTGGTTAAAAATTGGGAGAACCTTACCTAACTATGGTTTAAAAATTGATGACCATAGTTCATTTATACGAGGTGGAAATATTAATAGATCCTTAGTAACAGATTTTGAGAAAGAAGGATTAATATTTACTCCTTTTATTGAGCCACCTTTAATTATAGAATTAGGTTCATCAATTATAAGTGGCTTAGAATTTACTTCGAGTTTATCTACAACTTTATTACAAAATGATAGCAGTGAAGGTTTAAAAAACTTTACTAGTCAATTATCCTATTATAAAAACCACCCTTTATTAAATCATAATTTTAGTATAAGTTATATGAAAGATGGTGAATTATTGATGAGTGGTTTTTCAGCAGGAATAAATTATAAGTCTTTTATTTATACTTATGAATTAGATCAAATTCAAAACTGGATTAATGATTATAATTCAATTGCAATATATAATGAAATTGCCTTAGAAATCATTCAAGGACTGCAACTAATAGGAAAGTATGATTACTTTGATCCTTCAATAAAACATCTATATGGATCTATTTCTCGTTATTCTTTTGGCTTGGAAATTTATCCCATAAATATTATAGAATTTAAAATCCAAGCTCGAATTAATTCAGTTGATATAGATAATTTTCCTAAATCTCAACCTGAATATTTAATTCAAACTCATCTTTGGTTTTAATTTATAAAATATGAAAACATTTATATTTATTTTATTCTATTTGGTTATCCTAAACGCTCAAGACTCAAAAAATATTTTAGAATTTGATTCTAATAGAGAGCTCATACAGTATATGAAATCGATCTCAAAAGATTTAAATGTAAAATGTAATTACTGCCATGATTTAAATGATAAATCATTCGAGACTGAAAAAAAAGTAATTGCCCGACAAATGATTCAAATGCAAAATGATTTAAATTTAATCTTCCTTGATGAGATATTAGATACTTCAAAAACTCAAAAAAAATCACCAATTACATGTTGGACTTGTCATAGAGGGAGCCCTATACCTGAACAATCAAAACCAATTGATTAATTATGAAAAACTCAAAAAAAATATGCTATGATTCCTTGGACAATATCTGAATTACATCCTCTTTTTATACATTTTCCTATTGCTCTTTTTTCAACAGGCTTATTCTTTGATATGTTATATCGAATTATAAAAAATGATGAATTTAATAAGGTTGGATTTTGGATGATGCTAATGGGCTTAATTTCTAGTTTTTTTGCTATTTTAAGTGGATTTATCGTTTTTATTAATGAAGCTGATATATTTGACTTAATTCAATTTCAACATGGTTATACCCAAATACTAATTTGCATCAATTTATTAATCTTATTTATTATAAGAATCATCTATGAATTAGAAATAAAATATTCAATTTATAAGCAAAATATTTTTTTAATTGTTCATATTCTTTCAATTTTATTGCTATTCTTTAGTTCTCATCTTGGTGCAATAGCTTCAAATAGATTAAATTAGAATATTGTATGGATATAATTAAACTAAAATTGGATACTTAAAAAATAATATGATGAAATTTATTAATAGTTTACTTTTTATAATAATAGGCTTAATATCAGTTAATATTAAAGCAGAAAACTCTATTAGCCCTGGAAGACCTGGTGCTGCTAATCCAATGACTGCAATGCCTATTGGCCAGTTTCAATT
>CETB01083843.1_pt1 | contig 11656 bp, 8 predicted proteins | sample 356381 | NCBI WGS metagenome assembly CETB01 (sample SAMEA2622545, study PRJEB7988) | marine metagenome | biome: marine biome (ENVO:00000447); feature: deep chlorophyll maximum layer (ENVO:xxxxxxxx); material: "saline water (ENVO:00002010), including plankton (ENVO:xxxxxxxx)" | depth 155 m | reverse complement strand
CTAAGCATTATTTCTACCGGACCAAAAAGAGAGCAGGCAATATTTCTAGATTAGAATTATACTTTTAGATCAATTGTATATTTTGTTAGAGATTCGTCTAATATTGATTTAACTTCATCTGTCGCTTCAGTCATCGGAAGTCTAGGAGACCCTATATCAAATCCTGATTTTTTTACATAATATCTGATAGGAATAGGGTTTGTGACAATAAATATTATATTAAACAACTCAAGTAATCTTCTGTGATCTTTTCCAGCTAATTCAATATTGCCTTCCAATAGATTTCCAATCATTTGTTTAATTTGTCCACTAACTATGTGACCCGCAACACTAACTATCCCGTAACCACCTGCAGCCATGATATATAATGTTTCATTATCATTTCCGCTCCAGACTTTAAAGTCAGAGGATGTATTATCGATAATGCTAGTAATTTGATCTAAATCATTACTAGCTTCTTTTATTCCTATGATATTTTTTAACTCACTCAGTTTAATAGTTGTTTCATCAGTCATATTGAGAGAAGTTCTGCTTGGTACGTTATACAATATGCAAGGAATACTAACTTCCTCAGATATATTTTTGAAGTGTTGATATAATCCTTCTTGAGTTGGTTTATTATATGAAGGGACAGTTAAAAGTAATCCGTCAACATTTTCTGATTCAGCCAATTTACTTAATTTGATGCTTTCTTTAGTATTATTATTAGTTGTGCCTGCAATAAGTGAATGATTGTTACCAATACTTTCTTTTACAACTGAGAATAATTTTAATTTCTCTTCGTCAGATATTGTGGGAGCTTCTCCTGTTGTTCCACCTATCACTAATCCGTCACTACCACTATTAACAATAGCTTTTGCTAATTTTGCTGCCATTTCAAAATTTATATCACCATTTTCATGAAATGGTGTAATCATAGCTGTTAGTAATCTTCCTATTTCCATATATCGCTCCGAGCATCTTAATATACTTAGTTAGGATATATTAGCCAATTTTTTGAAATTCTTCAAGAATTTGAATAGCATTTAGAGCGGCACCTTTAACCAAATTATCACTTACAGCCCATAGATTTATTGCATTTTCATTTGAAATGTCTTTTCTCAGTCTTCCAACATATACATCTTCTTTTCCTTCTCCAAAAACAGGTGTGGGATACGTGTTAGTATGTATGTCATCTAGAATAGTAATCCCAGGGTAGTTATTAATTAATTGTGAGATTTTTTCTACATCAGGATTTTGATCGAATTCTATATTTATACTTTCAGAATGGCATCGAATAACTGGAACACGAACACATGTTGCAGATACTTTTAATTGGTCATCTGACAAAATTTTTCGTGTTTCATATAACATTTTCATTTCTTCTTTTGTGTATAAATTATCTTGAGGTGTTTCAACATGAGGGATTAAATTTAAACCAATATTATGCGGATATACTTCTTTTTTATTTGAGTTAGTACCATTTTCCAAATAATGTCTTGTCTGATCTAATAATTCGTCTATTGCTAAGTTACCAGTTCCTGATACTGCTTGGTAAGTGTCGACAATTACTCTTTTGATTTTATAATTAGTTCTTACTGCATCTAATATCATTGCTAAAGGTGTAGTGGTACAATTTGGTATAGCAACTATTCCTTCATGATTATGGAGAGCATCAGAGTTTATTTCCGGGACAACTAGAGGAACATTTTTATCTAATCTAAATTCAGAACTATCATCTATCATGATCACTTCATGTTCTTTTGATTTTTGTGCTGCTATCTTACTTACATCCGATGAGGCGGAACTAAAAACATAATCAAGATCTTTATAAAAATCATCATTATGCTCTTGAATAGTGTATTCTTGATTTTCGTATATTATTTTCTTTCCAATAGATCTGGTTGAAGCAGTTAATTTAAGATTAGTAATTTGTAATTTAGATTGAGGAAGTAAATCTAAAAAAACTTGACCCACTGCTCCTGTGGCACCAATAATACCTATTTTCATATAACCCTCTTTGTAAAAATGTCTTGATATTATAGAAGAATTCATTTTATAACAATATCTCTTTTAATATGTATATTTTTTATATTTCATTTTCAAATCCGAATATTTGATTAATAAATGTTATAATTTTGATTCATAGTTTAATTCTTTAATTATTTATCACCTGGAAAAAAAATATGTTATATGTAATAGCATCGCCTATTGGAAATCTGGAAGACATGACTTTTCGTTCAGTAAAAACATTAGAACAAGTTGATCTGATTTTTTGTGAGGATACAAGGGTAACAAAAAAATTATTAAATCATTATAATATTTCGAAACCTCTTATAAGATATGTAGACGATGAAACTAAACAAGATTTTTATTTAGAAAAAATAAAAAATAATGATGTTGCTTTAATTTCTGATGCAGGTACACCTCTTTTTTCAGATCCTGGTTATAAGATTGTAAAAATTGCAATTGAAAATCATATCATGGTTAGCCCTCTACCAGGAGCATCTGCGTTGATGACGGCATTATCAATCACCGGTAAAAATATAAGTAATTTTTTATTTGAAGGTTTTTTCCCTAAATTAAATTCAAATCAAAAACTTTTACTATCCAAGCTTAGATATACAACTTATGACAGCTTTTTTTTTGAAAGTCCAAAACGTGTTAATAAAACACTAAAATTACTTAAAGATAATCTTGTTGACAGACATATTATAATTTTTCATGAATTAACCAAATTAAACGAAAAAATCATACATATCAATTTGAAGGAACAAAGTAATTTTGAATTAATTAATAAAGGTGAATATGTGATATTAATATGTGGAGCGGGAAGTCCGAAACAACAAATTGATGAAGATTTTAAAAAATATGTTAAATCTGAAATGGAATATATGCTACAAAATGGATTATCTCTAAAAAATGCTACTAAAATCATCTCAGAAATATTCGATTTACCAAGAAAAGGTATCTATAATATTTGGATAGATAAATAAAAAGAGATTTATATTGGAAAATAAAAACATACTTGTTTCTGTTGCATGGCCTTACGCAAACGGAAGAATACATATTGGTCATTTAGCTGGTTGTTACTTACCTGCTGATATTTTTGCAAGATTAAATAGGATGATTGGGAATAACGTGTTGATGGTATCAGGAAGTGATGCACATGGTACTCCAGTAGTTATAAGCGCATTACAAGAAGGAAAAACTCCTGAAGAATTATTTCAATATTATGATAATGATATAAATAAAACTTGGTCAAATTTGAAAATTAACTTTGATTTATTTACATCCACAAGAACACAAAATCATGAAGAAGTTGTACAAAATATTTTTTTGGATTTATTAGAAAAAGATTTGATTTATTCCAAGGATATGATGTTACCATACTGTGAAGATTGCAAAAGATTTTTAGCAGACAGATACGTAGAAGGAACATGCCCGAATAAAGATTGCAATTCTAAAGATGCCAGAGGGGATCAATGTGATGATTGTGGAAAAACCTTAGATCCAAAAGATTTAATTGATATGATTTGTAAGATTTGTTCAAAGTCTGATGTTATAGATTTTAAAAATTCAGAACACTATTTTTTAAAACTAAGTTATTTTGAGAACGAATTGAAAAATTGGTTAAATTCAAAAAATAATTTTAAACCTAATGTACAAAAAACTTCTTTGGGATTTATGTCAGAAGGATTGTTGGACAGGCCAATTACAAGAGATATAGACTGGGGAATCAAAGTACCAATCGATGGATGGGAAGATAAAAGAATATATGTATGGTTTGAAGCTGTAATAGGATATTTATCAGCATCAATTGAATATTTTTCAGATAAAAAAAACAAAGACCAATGGAAAGATTTTTGGAAAATGGACAGTGAATCTTATTATTTTATGGGTAAAGATAATATAATTTTTCACTCAGTAATACTGCCTGCTATTTTATTAGGCAAGGGTGACTTAAATCTTCCACATAATATCCCAGCTAATGAGTATCTAAATTTGGAAGGAAAACAACTATCTACAAGTAGAAATTGGGCTTTGTGGGCTAATGAGTTAAGTGACATATACGAAACAGACTCAATTAGATACTCTCTTGCTTCTAATTTGCCTGAAAACTCAGACACAAATTTTAGCTTGGATGAATTAATTAGATCTAATAATCAAGAATTAGTAGCAGCATATGGTAATTTAGTTAATAGAGTTATTAATATGTCTGTTAAAAATTTTGACTCAATTATTCCTTCGATATCAGAAATTGACGATGATGGAAAAGAAATTTTAGCTTTTTGTAAAGAGACTATGTCCAATGTGAAGGCTGAAATTTTACAAACTAGAATTAGATCTGGGTTAAGAGAAATTATGAAATTATGTGGTAAAGTTAATAAATATATTGACCAAAAAGAACCATGGAAATTAGTAAAAACAGACAAAGATAAAGCTAGTGAAGTAATATGGGTTTGTTTAAGTGCAATTAATTGTTTAAAAACTCTATTTTATCCATATATTCCAGACTCTTCTGTCAAATTACATTCTATTTTGGGATTTGAGCATAAAAGTGAATTTGAATGGGAATGGAGTGAAAACGATTTACCCCCTGGTCAATCTTTAAGTTTTAGTGGGCCACTGTTTAAAAAAATAGAGGACTAATTTGAACATTTCTTCATCACTAAAACATAATATTAATAATCTTATTAAAGATGAATTTGATATTGTCAGAAATAATTTAATTTCCATTGATTTTAATGATGATTATATTAATAAACTTGTTAATGAAGTGACAATAACATCACAAAAAGGTAAGTTATTACGACCTATTTTGACTTTGTTAATTGGGAATTTTTCACCAAATAAAAATTCTTTAATCAAAGAAAAAATTATTAACATGGCTGTAGCTATAGAACTACTTCATACTGCAAGTCTCGTACATGATGATATTGTAGATAAAGCAACACACAGACGAGGAGAGAAATCATTCAATAGCAATCATGGAGATGATATGGCTGTTATGATGGGAGATATTTTGTTTGCTAAATCAGCAACATTTGTATGTGATACTAATAACATTCATGTTGTAAACAAATTTGCAAATACCATTGTTGATTTATCTACAGGGCAGTTATTAGAAATGCAAAGCAGAAATAACTATTCACAGACTCAAAAAGAATATTTGTATAGAATTAGAAAAAAAACATCATCATTATTTGAAACAGCAGCTTGGTCAGGCGGCATTTTATCAGAATTTGACAAATCTCATTGTGATATGCTAAAAATCTATGCCGAAAATTTAGGTTACGCCTTTCAAATTTTTGATGATATCAAAGATTTTTCAGAAACAGAGAATTATAGCCTTACAGGTAAAAACCCAGGTATAGACATTGCAAATGGTATATTTACTTTACCAGTAATTATTTCACTTAATGATAAACAGAATAATCCATTTTTAAATTCGACTGATCAAATTAATATGAAAAATGCAAAAGATTATTTGGATTCAAATGGCTATATGAAACAATCTATTGACATTGGAAATGAATATATTTTTTCTGCAAAAAATTCTTTGAAATTATTCTCTAATTCTGATTTGAAATATTTACTTTGTGAAATTGCAGATTCAATAAATTAGATTTTTAGTATTTTACGTACTCTGTTTTGCCATTGATTATAGTGTGATTGATTTGTAAATTATTAATTGTTGAAGATTTCGATATTTCTTCATTTAAAACAATAATATCAGCATTTTTGCCAACTTTCAGTGTGCCGATTTTATTTTGTTTTTTTAACGCTTTGGCATTTCCGTACGTAATCGCTTTTATGATTTCAAACAAATCTACTTTGTTTTTATTACCAATTATATTCTTATTTTTTGTAGTTCTATTTATTGATGAATTAATTATATTTATTGGATCAATTGATCCAAAAGGTGAGTCGGTTCCTGCTCCAATATTAAATTTATATTTGTAACTGTCATTTAAATTAAAAATTGAATCTATATCAAAATCATCTTGATTTTGAATATAAAAATCACCGTGATCATAGATGAAATTTGGATTAAATATTAAGTGTAATTTTTTGTCATTATAAGCTTTGAATGTATTAGGGAGAAATTCAGTAGCATGTTCTAGTCTTATCAATCTACTACCTAGAAATTTATTTAGCTTTTCAAATAAGGTATGTAAAATTTTGAAAATCATATCAGAACTAATTGCATGGAAAGCTAAATCATTTTTACTTATAGTCATGTGATTTTTTAAAATTGTTTCAATTTCATTCATACTTATTTCTTCAGGGAATATAAATTTTGTAGGTCCAATGTATAATTTTTCATTGGATTTTATCCCTTGGAATTGTTCAACTTTTTCATTACCCAACATATAACATATGTTCAAATTTATTTGATTTTCTTTTATTAAATTTTTATACGTATTAAATTTCGATATATCATTATTTACTCCTGCATCAACAATTGTTGTGTATCCATACTTAATTAACATCTTATTGTATTTTTTGACATTATCTTTGAAATTTGACTGTTCTTGATATGATGTTTTTTGATGAATCTTTTGTGAATCAACAGGAAATTTGTAATCATTGATATTGATTTTTAAATTTTTAAAAGCTAGAGAATTTAAAAACATCAAATGACCAGTTCTATGTTTCATAATTAATGGAATATTTAAATTAAGTTCATCAAAAAATTTTAAATTTAAACTTTCTTTAATGTTTCTATGTTCAAAACCATGAAACTTAAGTGTTTTTTTATTTTTAAAATTAGTATTTTTAAGATATTTTTTTAGATCATCTTTAGAATTAAATTTGATTTCTGAAAGATCTATACTTTCCATATTTGATACAACTTCCAAAGGATGGCAATGACCATCTATAAGGCCAGGAAGTATACTATTGTTTTCACAGTCAATTATGTCTAAATCTTTTAAAGAAAAGTTTATTTTATTTTTATCTCCAATGAATATTATCTTCCCTTTATCGATTAAAATTGACTGCGATTTTAAAGATGGGAAAATCTTAGCGTTGGAAAGTAACTTCATTTGTATTTGTTTAGTAAATGTTTATAATTTTTCCATTTTTGTAAAAATCTTTTGTAGTTATCTTTACTTAATTCGTCTCGGGTTTTAGGATGTGTATTTTCCCATATACTGTGAGTGTGTCTTTTTATTTTTAAATTAGGATTTGATAACAATTTTAAATTTGCATTTTTTATTTGAAAAGAAAAATCAATGTCCAAATTTCTATAAAATCTGAAATTTTCCCTAAACATACCTGTGTTACTGATTATTTCTCTTCTAAAAGCAAGTAAATATAATTGTATCGCGTCAACAAATTCTTTTTTTTCAGAGATTTCATGGAAGTGATGGAGGTCGTTAGTTTTAAGGCCGTAGGGGCCAACCAACCCTATTTTTATGTTTTTTAAATCATCTATGATAACTTTGAAAATATCCCCTTTTATTTCAATACTGGTATCAACCAAAAATATATATTTTCCAAGTGATTTTTTAATCATTATATTTCTAACTGACCCAGCGCCACAAATTGGATCTATATGTGTGAAAAATATATTTTTTTTGTGTTTATATTTATTTATAATTATTTTTTTCTTATCCGCTTGAGTTCCATTGATTGCAATTTGTATTTCATAAGAAAAGCTTTTTGGAATATTATCAGTAATTGAATTTATACATCTTTCAAAATCATTTGTATATTCGTCTAATATCAGGCATATAGAAATGTCATATTCATCTTTGATAGAAAGATTAGATTTTAATTCTGAAGATCCTGAGATAGTATGTTCTGAATTTGTTTTTTCATAATTTGATATTTTTTTTACTCTGTAATCCCCATTACTAAAATCATAGTATTTAATATTGTTTGAGTTTATTGATTTTGATCTAACTTTATCTGACAGATCAAAGTTTTTTAAAATCCGATTTTTTTTTCGTGCTTCATATTCATCGTTTGGAAGTTCAAATTTATTTTGATTTAAGTAGTATTTATTAAAATCAAGACTTAGCACATCGTCAATATATTCAAACAAATTACACATTTCAGATTTGTTGAGATCTGATTTAGTGGATTGCCATAAAATTGATAATACTTTCGATGTGTTTAGATTATTCATCAATGCTTTATCAGCTTGATCAGACCACATCTTTACTTTATCAATATTTATTGCATCATTTGAATTTTTGTTTATCCAATAGATATGTCTTAATTTATTTAATCCTTTTTGAGCAGATTTTAATGCGGAAAATGTGAAATTTAATTTTGTTCTGTAGCTAGTCATCAAACACAAATATCGAAATGCCAAAGGATCAATTGATCTTTTGGAAATATCAGAAATCAAATATTCGTTTTGCTTTGATTTTGACATCTTAATTCCTTCAGATAATAGGTGTTGACCATGGACCCAGTAATTTACATGTTTTTTGCCAAAAGTAGATTCACTTTGAGCTATTTCTCCTTCATGATGTGGGAAAATATTATCAACACCTCCAGTGTGGATATCAAATTGTTCTCCTAGGTATTTATGTGCCATAGCTGAACATTCAATATGCCACCCAGGGAAGCCTTTTCCAAATTGACTTTCCCAAATTAATTCTCTATTTTCATTTGTTGATTTCCAAATTGCAAAATCATTTGGATTTCTTTTATTAGGATCTGATTCTTCATTATTATTTAATGTTGATAAGTTTGAGATATTTCCTGATAATTTCCCGTATTCTCTAAATTTATTAATTTCAAAATATACATTTTGATTACTGATATAAGCCATTTTACTATTGATTAACCTGTCTATCATTGAAAGCATTTCACTAATATGTTGGGTAGCTTTAGGGTGGTAATCAGCTTTATTAATATTTAATGCATTTTCGTCAATAAAAAATTTTTCTGTATAGTCTTTTGCAATATCAGACGCGGATTTTCCTTCTTTTATAGCGGCTGCAATTATCTTGTCTTCACCTTCATCAAGCATTTCTTGTCTCATGTGTCCAACATCAGTTATGTTTTTTACATGGGTTACTTGATATCCAATATGTTGAAGTGTTTTTTTTAAAATGTCTGCCAAAATATAGGTTCTCATATTACCTATGTGAGCATCTCTATATACCGTTGGCCCACAGGTATAGATTTTGACATTATCATCAATTGGTATAAATTTTTCTATCTTTTTAGTGAGTGTATTAAAAAGATAGAGATTTTTATCTGTTTTTGGTAAATTCATAATATATATTCAGATTAAATTATACCTAGAAATAATTGTAATTGTTATATACAAAAGGTTCTAATTATTTTTTAAATAAAAAAATAATTCTTTTTCAGATGCAAACCGTAGGTTATTTTTTACATTCCGAAAAAAATAGTAAAAATGTAAAAAAGAAATATCAAAATTTATTAAATAAATATTGTTCTACACATGGTCACACAGTAGTTAATACTTTTGTTGATAATAATATGACAAGATTATCTATTTATAGTGAATTTGAAAAATTACGTGATGATATTAAATCAAACCAAAATAGATATTTAGTTATAATAAATAACTCTTCAGATTTAGGCAGATCGATAGAAGAAATTACAGATAATTTGATATGGTTTGAAGATAATAAATGCAAAGTTCTTTGCATAGATGACGAAAATCCAGACCCATACCAAGATACCGTTAATCGATTTATATATAGCAATAATGATCAATGGTCTTCTTTTGTGTCAAACAAAATGAAACAAAAATTTGCGAATGGCAAATGGATGGGCAGATTACCATATGGTTATATATTAGATGAAAATGGTTGTTTAATTGTATGCCCAAATGAATCCTTAGTAGTTAAAGAAATTTTTGATTTATATGTTAATCAAAATTTGGGAATAAGAAAAATAACAGCAATTTTAAACCAAAAGAAATATAAAACAAAAAAAAATAATTCTTGGAATATTTCCACTGTATATGATTTAATTAAAAATCCAGTTTATATTGGGACTTCTAAAAGGTTTGGAGTGTCTATACCTAATTCACATTCTTTTATTATTGAAAACACCGTTTACACCTCAGCTCAACAAAAACTCTTTATGAGAAGTCCTGTACGCACCAATATTAATCCTGAAAATTACCTTTTATCAGGTATTTTGCATTGTGGTTTTTGTGATTCTAGAATGATTGGAGTTACTAAAAATATCAAATATATCAATAACAATAATTTAAGTAAAAGTAGATACAGATATTACCGGTGTTCTAAAAAACAGAATTCAGGTAATTGTAATTCTAATTCTGTCGAAGCAGAAACATTTGAGAAAAAGTTTATTTTAAAATTTGATAAAGAGATGTCTTCACCAAAGGTTAATATAGGTAAAAAATTTCCTAAGATATTAAAAAAGATAGAATTGAAACGTAAGCAGTCACTTACAAATGCTCAACGGTTATTTAAGGATGCCTTAATAAACACCTCTAAAGGTAAGATTGGTGTAGATGTTTTGAAATTATATCTTAAACAATATCAGGAAATTAAAAATTCAACAGAATACAAAATAAATATAAAAAATGTATTAGGTAAGAATCACTTGAAATTAAACTTTATTAATAAAGTCCGTGTCCATGGCTCAGATTTTAAAATTTACTATGAAAGAGCTTCGTGATTTTAACTTGTAATAATGTTTTTATTTATAAAGTTATCAATTTCTTTGTCTGAATAACCCATGCTTTGTAAAATTTCATTATTGTGTTCTCCCAACAATGGAGGTGGTAATTTTGGCCTGGATTCTGAATCAGAAAATTTGATTGGGAAATTGAGATTTTGAATTTGCCCTAACTTTGTATGATCAATATTTATAATCATCTCTCTTTCTTTGATTTGCTCGTGGTTTAATATTTCTTCTATATTTAATATTGGGCCACAGGGAACACCGCTGTTAATTAAAATTTCTACCCAATCTGATGTAGATTTATTTTTAAATTCTATATTTAAAATTTCTACTAGACTATCTAGGTTTTGCATCCTTGAAGCATTATCAATGAATTGATCGTTTGTTATAAGATCTTCTCTACTAAGTGCATTGCATAATTTTTCCCAATTAGCTTGATTTGCAGCACCTATATTGATGTATCCATCTAGGGTTTGAAAAGCTTGGTAGGGAGCTGATAATCTATGCGCAGTGCCACTTTGGGAAGAAATTTCTTTTGTTGCAAAATATATACCTGATTCCCATATAGTATAAGACAAACCCGATTCTAGTAACGAGGTTTCTACAAATTGGCCTTTATTTGTTTTAAGTCTTTTTATATATGCACCTAATATTCCAAGAGCAGCATAAACTCCGGCATTCAAATCACAAATGGGGACACCAATTTTTACGGGATCTCCATTTGGAGTGCCTGTTAGACTCATTAGCCCTGACATTCCCTGAGCAATCAAATCAAAACCAGGTCTATTTTTATATGGCCCATTTGATCCAAAACCAGATATACTACAATAAATTATTTTTGGATTTATATTATTTATTACATCATCGTATCCAAGGCCCATTTTTTCGAGTGCACCTGGTCTGAAATTTTGTATAAAAACATCAGCATCTTTAATTAAATCTTTTAATATTTCTAATCCCTTCGGATCTTTCATATTAAGTGCTATGCTTTTTTTATTACGATTGATCATTAAAAAAGCAG
>CETB01010636.1_pt1 | contig 11656 bp, 7 predicted proteins | sample 356381 | NCBI WGS metagenome assembly CETB01 (sample SAMEA2622545, study PRJEB7988) | marine metagenome | biome: marine biome (ENVO:00000447); feature: deep chlorophyll maximum layer (ENVO:xxxxxxxx); material: "saline water (ENVO:00002010), including plankton (ENVO:xxxxxxxx)" | depth 155 m | reverse complement strand
GAATTGACATCTACGTCTGAATATACTGAAACTGACGAAATCGACATTTCTTTGCATGCGCGTATAATTCTACATGCAATTTCTCCTCTATTAGCAATAAGTATTTTTTTTATCATTCCTTTCTCCAAGAAGGGAAACGTTTTTGCATAAAGGCAGCTATTCCTTCTTGACCTTCTGAACCTTCTCTTATCTGAGTTATTAATTCTGCCAAGTGAGAATCTCTTTCATCAATATAATCCTTGTCTACTTCTTCAGATAATAATTTCTTGATAAAACTCTGGGCCAAAGGACCTCCTCTAATTATCATCTTTATTAATTTATCAATATCTGCTTCTAAACTATACAAAAAACCAAAATCATATGCTTGCTGAACGCCAAAACTTTCGCCTGTAATAAATAATTCTCTCATTCTTCCAATACTAATTTTTCTAGAAACATATGGAGATATAACTGCTGGAATCATTCCTAACTTTACCTCTGGAAAGCCAAATTTGGTTTCTTTTTCTGCAATTACAAAATCGCATGCTGAAGCAATACCCATTCCTCCTCCAAAACATATTCCATGCAAATGCGCAATTGTAGGTATCGGACAATCAGATAATGAAAATAATAATTCTTGCAATTCCTCTGGATTCCAAGTATTTATATCTGCTCCAGAACAAAAGACTGAACCATTGCCACGAATTACAATTACTCTCAAATTATCATAATTTTCTACTTCCTCAAGTATAGCACTTAAGGCACCCATAATCTCAGAGGTCAAAGCATTCTTTTTCTCAATATTATTAAGACTTAGCGTCAAAACCTCTCCCTCATTCTCTACAATTAAGGGTATTTCATCTGACATACTAGTTTACAATAAAAATACCTGTATTAATAATAGTCACTAATTTGCATCAGTATGGGCTTCCAAATCATCTCCACCTGCAAAGGTAGATTGAACAATAGAATAAAGATCATCCATACCTTCACCTTCTTTTGAGGATACTGCCAGAAGATTTGATTCAAGAGCTAAAACTTGTAAAACTTTTAATAATTCTGAAGATAAAACTCCACTCATTCCCGACAAATTAGGCATATCCATTGCTAATTTATCCAAATTAGAAGCCCATTCTCTAACATTTTCTACTTCTTCAGGCTTAAGTAAATCACATTTGGTTAAAACTGGAAACATTGGAATAGGAAATCGTAGATGAGCTGCAGATGCAAGTAACAATTGTGTAACAAAACCTTCAGGTGTTTTGGAAAGTAAGGGATCTAGTAACAAGACGATACCAGCACGTGGAGATAAATTTTGAACTAAGACTTTGGAAGCTTCTCGGTAAAGAAATAATTCAGTTTGTCCTGGCGTATCAACTAGAAAATAATCGCAATTTATCTCATCAATTTGTTCCTTAATCCAATCAAGCTCAACTGCTAATAAATCTGCACAAACGACTTGTGCTCCATTAGGTCCTAAACTGTATTCTTCCATTATTTGGGAAACTGTAAACTTCTCTCTGACGTCAATTGCAGCCTCATAAGCCACAGTTTCAGCTCCTGGGTCTAGATTTATCGAAACACCATCATATCTGTAGTGCTGCATCCATTCTTGTAGTGTTGCGACTAAAGTAGATTTACCTGCACCTGCAGGCCCCACGAAATAAAGAAGGGCTGTGTGATCCATTAAATTCTTCTACGAATTAGTGCAACCATACTGAATATTGCTAAAACTACGACAAGTGAAGGTGCTGGTAACAATCCCTCATCCTCTTCATCATCATCGAGATTTGCTACGTTAGAATCTCCAAATGTTTGCTCTTTTGAAGGGAACGTATTGTCTGCTTCATCTACTTCCTTTACTAAATCATCTGGATCAATTATTGCTACAAAAATGTAACTTCCATCTTTAACTGCCCATGTAAAAGAAACCGATTTTGAATCGCCTCTCAATAATCCAGTAATACTTTTTAGTGTTAATGTATCAATTGGTGGATTTCCATCTGCATAATCTGAAGCTTTGTAAACGTGCATTGCAACATCAACATCCAACTCAGATTGTTCACCTTGTGGATATCCAACTGTTACTTTAATTGTAGCTGAACCATCTGATTCAGTTACTTTAATTGCGTCAACTACTATATTTGTAGTTAATTTTTCAATAGATAATTTATTTACATATGCCAAATCATTAGTTGTATCAACATTTATCGAACTACCTACTTCAACCGAAACATTGTATGTATCTGTCCTATCTTTGTCAGGTATCCAAGGAATCACTATTGTTTGATTCGTATAACTAGCATTGAAATCAATAAATGCATACTGGCCACTAACTGAATATCCTGTTCCTGCTGGATAAAAACCAGTTGAATTTTGAGTTGCTAAACCTAATACTTCACCCCATCCAAAGGTACCATCTACTGTTACATTAAAATGTAATCTATACGTACTTCCTTCTGGAATGTTTGCAATGCCCACTTCAAAAGTAACGGGACAATTCTTTCCAGCTAAACCATCACCAAGATCTACTTCCATATTGTCTACATATGCATCAACTGAACTAACTGCATATGCATTTTTGACTGCTTCATTATTTAATTCTGGGCCACCTGAACCTTCCGAAATCTCTTGACCCTCATCAACTTTAATAATGAATCTATAAGCTGCGTTTTCTGCAAAAGTAAAAGGAATGCTGACCTCTGTTGTTTCCTCCATAGCTAATGCTTTATCTACATTTATTGTAGCTAACTTAGAAGTAAATGGTGAGGAAGTGTAAAATGTAACTTCAAGTTTAGTTCCTTCACTATCTGTCATATTCCTAACTCCTAGATTAGCAATAGTTGCTGTAATTTCACTACTGACTCCAACCATAGCATATCCTTCATCATTTAGGGGAGTGATATCAACTGAAGTAATCTGAAGATCTGGAAGTTTTTCATAAACGGTAACTACTTTATCTTCAAATTCATTATTATCTTCTTTCCATTCTATGATTTCATCATTTCTATCAACATATGCACTAATTGCATAACTTCCTAATAAGGTAGGCGTCCAATCATATTGGAAGAATGTGGTTTCTCCATTCAAACCTACTACTTTTGGATCATCAATTTGGAACCAGTCCATTGCACCTCCATCAGGATCTTCAATTCTAAGGTATACTTTAACTCCTTCAGCTATTCCGTCTGCAAGATCAGACTGCGTAACTGCAACTACAAGTGTTGTTACTTCATCATCATATACTATCTCATCGCCTTCATCAATGTTAGCAATAATTAAATCAGGTCTTTGCTCTTTTAATTCCAAATATTCACTTTTAACTCTAAACCAACTACTATCAAAGTCTCGGTTATTAGTTTCATTTGATTCTTCAATTGACTCATGGCCATCGACGAATACTCTAACATTCCAAAAACCTGAATCTTGAGGTGAGGTAGTCCAATTTAATCTCAAAAAGGAATCATCATTAAATTCTCCGCCATTTCCTGGAATTGCTGGCCTAATCTCACGGCTTTCATTCACCTTAACCCAATTTTGACCTGTACAATCCTCATTTGGACATTTCATAACTTCTAAAAACATAACTAAAGGCGCTCCAGGTGTTCCTCTTGCTTCTCCTTCACCTACATTTTCGATAGTGTATGTGAAAGAAACTACAGATCCTGCAACAGGTTCAACAGGCATACTACTCAATGTTTGAGGACCTGTATCCTTCACTCTAAGATCCGGTTGACTACAGTCTCCAACACACAAATCAATAGTATCTACATTATTGCTTAAATCAGGATCCTCAGTATTATCTGAATCTGGGTCAATTTCAACTTTCAATTGATAAAGACCATCCTCAACATCTGGTACAGTATATTCCCATTCCATTCTTTCTGAAGGGATTTCATCATCTTCTGGATCTGGACTAATGTATGAAAATGTTACTGGAGATGGATCAATCGCGTAAGGACCTTCTGCCTCTCCTGTGGCATCAAACCAAGCATTTATTGTAATCGGAGTTTGCGTACTAACATCTCCGTCATTTCCGTATTCAAAAACAACAGTTATATCCTGATTAGGTGCAGCTTGTTCACTTTCCATATCTATAGAAACATACAGATCTGCTTCTCCTGTTTCAGGTTCAACTACTACAAAAAATTCGTATGCTCCATAATCACTACCTCCTTCATTTACTGCTGCAGTAATACACACTTCACCAGTTTGTTGAAACGTAATATCTAAAGTAACTTCACCCAACTCTCCTCCTTCCATTAGGAACTCATCTGTTTCATCTGCTACGACTGATGAAGAACAACCGCCGCTTGAAGTTGGTTCGTATAATACTACTTTAGCTGTATAATCATCAGTTCCAACATTTCTCCATTTAACTATATATTCATATTCTATATTTTCACGTGGTGGTGGTGTTCCATCCTCCTCATAAATATCCAAAATTTGTAAATCATCAGAGGCATCTGCTTGAGTTCCTGCCAAAAATACTACGCTTGACAGTAACAACAATGCTGCAACTGAGCTAACAAACACTTTACTTATTCGATTATCTACCATAAAATCGCCTATTATACTAATCTTGGACCCCTTAATAAGGGGTTTGTTATGTACACAATCAATATATGTTTAATAACTTAGGATTGAAAAAACATGAACTCCAAGGCTGAGAAAATCATAAAGAAAACCATAAAATTAAGAGAAAAGTGCAACGAATATATGGATAGAATAATTGAAGAAAATGCTAATGTTCAATATGCCTATAACCCGCTAGACTATGCATGGAAGCCACATAAATTTTATCTAGAAAAATATAGTCACTTAGGCGCAAAAACAATCCTAATGGGGATGAATCCAGGCCATGGAATGGGAAATACTGGAATACCCTTTGGATGCCCTGAAAAAGTTAGAACCTATTTGGATATTACTAATTTAGAAGTTAAAGAACCTACAAAAATTCATCCTAAAAGAAAAATTACCGGTTTAGACTGTAAAAAACCTGAAATCTCTGGAAAAAGAATATGGGGACTTATTGAAGAAATATATGGCCCTCCTATTAGTGCATTCAATGAAATCTTTGTTCTTAACCATTTTCCTTTATGGATGTTCAATGAAGCTGGACAAAATATAACTCCAGATAAATTAAAAAAATCTACTACTAAAGATATTTTTGATGCGTGTAATAAATACCTTACAGATATTATTCCTATACTAAATGCCAAAACTATTATTGGAGTAGGGAAATATGCACATAAAATGGCTAAACTTGCAATTGAAAGTAGTGAAATTAAAACAGTTAGTATTAAAGAAATACCACATCCAAGCCCTGCAAATCCAATGGCTAATAAAGATAAAGGAAAAATTTGGAAAAAACTGTCAAAAGAAATTATCCGAAAATAAAAAAACCACAGATTAACTTTTATTCAAGGCCCTAAGTGGCAAATTAATGGAACGAAATCCTAAGAGATTATTTGCAACTGCAATCGCTGTATTCACTCTAGGATTTTTAGGAAGAATAGTTCTTCATGATTATTCAAATTTTGAAACTATCATGGTTGCTACTTTCCTATCTGCCTTAGTATTGCCTCGGAATTGGACTTTTATAATTACAATATCTATGATTGTAGCCAGTGATATTTATCTTGGATATTTTGGAGGATCTAAAATAATTTTATTCACATATTCTGGATTTTTGTTTGTTTCTTTCCTAACTTCAAAATTCGAGAATAGTATTCATGGGGATTTCAAACCAAATACAGTCTATAAATTTGGAGCTTCTGGGATTATACTAACTTTAACATATGATATTTGGACAAATTTTGGTGTATTTTTACTAACTTACAACCACACCTTAGAAAATTTGATCTTGGTTTATATTCTTGGATTGCCTTTCATGCTTTACCACCTTATTTCAAGTTTAATTACTTTTACTTTGATTGGATTTCCATTTTATATCATTTCATTACATGGACTAAATAATAGCCTAGAGATAGAAGATGAGAGTATTAGCCATGAACAAAACTAATTTATTCATTGCAGTTGCTATCATAAACATAGTAGTTATAGCTGGAATCATTCAGGAATTAGGAATAAATAATGATGAAGTTGATACATCAACTGTTGTTACTGCATCTTTAACTATCAAGTATTCAAATGCAGGAGATAATGACACGTTAGTTTTTGACTCTATTACAACTACTGAATCAACCGTCTTCGGCTTATTAATGGCTGGAAATATTGAAGGAAATTATGATGTTCACACTACCAATGATGGCCAAGGTGTAACCGTTACTTCAATCATAATAATGAATTGTGAAGATTGTAAAGAAGAAGAAGGATATAGTTGGCAATACACTCTGAATGGATTTTACACTGACATCGCTGCAAATAGAAATATCATCAGTAATGGTGATGTTATAGAATGGATATATACTGACGAGCCCTAATTCAAAGGGCTTTTATAGTCATATAATAAGGGCTTCATTATGAGTAAGAAAATTAGCATCGCTATAGCCATTTTCTTACTATCTGCTATATTTGGACATTCCAATTCTAATGTATCTGCTGAAGATGAAATTCCTGAATGGGGATTTTATGTTTACATGGCTGGAGACAATACGCTATATGATGAATTGACAGATGACTTAAATGAAATGAAAATGGTAGGGTCCAATGATGAACTAGATATTGTTGCTTTAACAGACAAAAATTATGACAATGATTCTAAATTATACCATGTATTAAAACATAACTTAGTAGAAAAAAACCTAACTGAAGTTAATAGTACATGGGAAAATGAATTGGATATGGGAGATGGAGATACATTAAGAGATTTCTTAATTTGGGCTTCTGATGAATTTCCTGCTAAAAAAAAGATTTTAATAATCTGGAATCATGGAAGTGGATGGGAAAAAGTAGCTGAAGATGGAAGCAGTTTTCTAACTGTACCAGAAATAAATAATTCAATAAAGGAATACCGTGAGATTACTAATGAATCACCATTTACACTAATAGGATTTGATGCGTGCTTAATGGGAATGTTTGAAATAATGTATGAACTAAAAAATCACGCTGAGATGGTACATGGTTCCGAAGCCTATGAACCATTGGAAGGTTGGACATACAACCATTTACTTTATAAATTAGATAAAAATTTGAATAATGAAGAATTAGCGTACCATGTAGTAAACGATTATACTGAATCTTATCGAAATGGGTCTGTTTACACTAGCTATTCAGTTACTTCTTCGGTAGTATCTACCAATAATTTAGATAATTTATGGAATAAAGTAAATAATTTCAGTAGCGAAATTAATAGTGTACTCCCTATATTTCGAAATGAAATAGGAATTGCAAGAGAAAATAGTCAAAGATTTGATCAAAATCCTAATTATAGAGATTTATACGATTTCTCTGTAAAAATAGAAGAAGAAATACCCGTTATTTCGGTAAAAGAATCTGCAAAAGAATTGAGAAAAGCCATTAATGAATCCATAATGTTTGAGGACCATTGGATAAAACCTGAAAAATTAAATGTAGAAAGAGCAAATGGAATGACTATATATTTCCCAACGGAAGGGGTAAAATCAGGATATAGTGAACTTGAAATTATTAATAATAAATGGTTTGATTTTATAACAAATTATGAGACTATTTACATACCTAATTCGAATTTTGAAAGCGTTAACTCAATTAGTATAGATACCGGAACTGGGCATAATGACAGTGTACTTGTTAATGGAAACTTTACAGGAAATGCTACAATATTAAAAATGAAAATGATGAATTCACAAGAAGAAGTTGTTAAAACAATTGTAGAAACTCTTGAAAATAATAGCTTTGATAATTTGTTAATTCAACCAAAAAAATCTGGAAATTATTCTATAGAATTAACCTTATATGACGATAATGGCTATTTACAGGATTATTATTACAAAGAAGACTTGTTTGTAGATTTGAACTTACCTGATCTAAATTTAGATATGCCGATGCTCTTCAGTGAAACATCTGAGGGAATCTTTTCACATGTAAAAGGCGTTGATATTGATGATACATTCTTTATTAGGGGTCAAATAATCAATTTAGGTACTGTGAAGGCTAATAATATCTCACTTAAAATAGAATATGAAAATAACGAAAAAATCATAAATTATACTAAATTAAATCCAAATGAAATTGTTGACTGGACTTTGTCTGATTCAGAAATTTTTTCTGATAATAAATTTTCTGGAAGTATATTTATTGATGTAAGTGTATTCTCTTCAGATTATTACGAAATCGATTCTGAAAATAATGTAACATCTTTTTCCTTGTATGTTTATGAAGATAGTCCACACAATTATGATTCTATTGTAAAAAATCTAAATACCATTGAACTGAAAACTGATGAAGATGGATACTACTTCCCATGGCTAGAAACTGAAATAACTATCTCGGATTCCTCTGAACAATCTTGGGATTTAGTCGATTTTAACTTTAATTTACCTAGCCTTTGGGAAATTAACAATACAAATATTTTGCATATAGAAAAGGAAAGTAAAACCATAGTACAAATAAAACCTCCAATTGATGCAAAAGAAGGAGAAACAAGGATAGCTTTTGAAATTATAAATGGAGATGGAAAAATTGCTGGCTATGGAAATGTAAGTGTTAATGTTCCTCAATATTATGGCGTTAGTATAGCTGCTCAACAAATTAATTCGAATGTTAACATTTTAATTACAAATACTGGAAATGGAAAAGACACATTCAGACTAACAAAGACTTTAGAAGAAGGATTGACTTTGTACTTAACTGAAACTTATTTTGAACTTGATACATATGAAACAAAGGAAATAACCACACAAGGTCTTGAAACTGAATTCTCAATAACATACGATGCTTACTTTGAAGTAGAAAGTCTTAGCAATGAGAATATTTCAGCTAATATTATTTTAGAAATAAAAGGCACTTCTGATTCTGAATCAAATAGCTATTCAATATTTAGCTTAAACCCAACAATTTCAATTATTGTAATTGGAGCTCTAATAGTTTCTGTTTTCTTCCTACGTACAAGAAGGATATAATCAATGCAACATTTTTTAGACCTATACATGAGTAGTCCAATATGAGAGCCAAAGGCATTGTTCTATTATTGATTTTGAATCTTGTTTTACCAATGGGCTCTATGGCTGAAGAAAAACCAGATTTTGATATTACTTTCTTTGATAAAAATGCTGATGGAATCGATGATAGAATGGATCATTTGATACTAAATGGTGATGATGTTGCTGTCATTCTTATGCTTGATACTAAACCTAGTGATGAACATGTTAATGAAATCAGTAATTTGGGTTTGGAGGTAACGCACGTTTACAAATATATTGATGCAATAAGAATTGATTCAGTTCCTGCAGAAAAAGTGAATGAACTAACTTTAATCACAAATTTGAAATTAGTAGAGTGGCAGGCTCCCGTTTATCCAATGCTAGACACAGCTGTCAAAGCTGTTAAAGTAAGAGAATCTTCTGAATATAATCCAGTTGTCTGGGATAAAGGACTTTATGGAGAAGGTATCAATGTTGCTGTTTTAGACACTGGCGTTGATAATGAACATGAAACATTCGATGTTTTTGAAGACCAAGGTGTTAGAAGATTTATTGCAGGAATGAATTGTGATGGAGGTTGTCCTACTGATGAAAATGGAAATTATCAATTTACAACTGAAGAAGATAGTAATGAAGATCCCGATGATTTTGACGGGCATGGAACACACGTTGCTTCAACTGTTCTTGGAATGGGAGGTGATGATGACGAAGATGGTGATGGAGAAATAGATTTTATCGGTGTTGCACCAGGTGCACGCCTTATAGATATGAAAGTAATGGCAGATTGGGGTTCTGGTTCTGCTGCTGATATTAATGAAGCAATAGAAGCATGTATTGAGAATGTAAATACCGATTGGGAAAACGACGGTGAAAAAAATAATGGAGTACACATTATGTCGATGTCATTGGGAACAACTAGTGACAGCGACGGTACGGATTCTCAATCACAATTAGTCAATCAAGCTAATGCAGCAGGTATTGCAGTAATCATTGCTATGGGGAATGATGGCGATGAAGAAGTGCCTTCTCCTGCAGCTGCAGATTGGAGTATTGCAGTTGGAGCTATAGACAATAATGACAACGTCAATAGAAATGATGATGATTTGGCTAGTTACAGCAATTATGGCCCCAGACAAGATGATGGTGATAATGATAGATGGGATGAATTGAAACCGTCTGTTGTAGCTCCTGGAAGCGACATTAGGGCTGCTGCAGGGCATGCTAATTTCTTCGGAGATAGTAATGCTCAGGGGTGGTCTACACTTAGTGGAACCAGTATGGCTACACCTATTGTAGCAGGATTAGCGGCATTATTGCTAGAAGCTGATGGTTCACTGAAACCTACTTCAACAACTAATGGTGTAAGAGACAGATTACAGGACTTCTCTGAAGCATGGGATGGAGAACATGATGGAAGTCCATCTGAACCTGACGAGAGCGACAAATACAATTATTATTACGGATATGGATACATCGATGGATATGAAATAGTTGATATTAATCAACCTGATGCTGTAGTTACTGAAATTACGTCAACTCCTGAAACTCCATTAGAAGGAGATACAGTAACTATAACTGTAGAAATTGAAAATCAAGGTAACGTAGACATAGATAGTGCCTCAATAAAATTAATAGTTGATGGTGATGAAATTCTCGATGAAGATTCTCTAAACTCAATTTCTACTGATTCAAGCACAACATGGACCTATGAATGGGTGCCTGATGAAGGTGACTATATTCTTGAAGTAGAAGTCTATGATGTTTCACCATCTGAAAGTGATACTAGCGCTAATAAACTTGAGAAAAGCATAAGCGTTGGTGCTGCACCTGCAGAAGGTGTTGATCTCACTATAACTGAAGTATGGACAGACAATCAAGATCCTGTTGATAATGAACACATCAACATTTATGCAAAAATAAAAAATCAAGGAACGGAAAGCTCTGAGAATTTTGAATTAAGATGGTATCATAATGCTACTGGTAAATTTGCAACAATACAAGGTGGAGTAATAGAAATTGAAGAAGAAACAACTATTGAAGCGCAATGGATTGCAGAAGAAGGTCCAAATACATTAAGTGCAAGACTAGTTGGAATACAACCTGAAGATCAAAATGGCAACAATGATGAAAGAAGTTTTGACGTAGGTGTAGGGCCTGCACCAGACGAGCCTGATTTCTCCCCAGCAAATATTGAATTTGTAGGGGAATTGGAAGATGGAAATGAAATTACAATAAATTTTGATATTCTGAATTTAGGTAAAACAAGCGGAAGCATTGATTACGAAATCATGATAGATGGAAGTGCTGTAGACAACGGAAGGGAACAAGTTTCTTCCGAATCATCGAAGACCATCTCATATCTCTGGACTGCTGAAGAGGGAACAAACATTATAAAAATTAGATTAGATAATTCTGACCCTGTAGAAACTACTGAAGAAAACAATGAAGTTACAAAAGAAATTGAAATTCAAGAACCAAAAGAAGATTTTGAATTAAAAAGTATATCTTGGAATGATCCTTTATTCGTTGGTGAAGAAACAATAATTACAGTAACTGTAGCAAACAGTGGCGGGAAAGATGGAAATGCATTA
>CETB01358600.1_pt1 | contig 11657 bp, 7 predicted proteins | sample 356381 | NCBI WGS metagenome assembly CETB01 (sample SAMEA2622545, study PRJEB7988) | marine metagenome | biome: marine biome (ENVO:00000447); feature: deep chlorophyll maximum layer (ENVO:xxxxxxxx); material: "saline water (ENVO:00002010), including plankton (ENVO:xxxxxxxx)" | depth 155 m | reverse complement strand
GTTACCAGCACTTTTATACCACGCCTTTAATACCCTCTTATAATAGCACTAACTTGTTGAATTTACAATAAAAACACAAAAAAATAACGCTGTTTTTTCATTTTATTTAGTAATTTTTGATTGATTTTTCTTTGAGTTTTTCTTGTATTTTTTCCAATCTCGATCGCTACTAAATACAAAAGTTACTGATTCTTCCAAAAAGTAATTAATATCTGATATACCAGTCCATTGCATATATTCTTTTATTTCTTCAATAATAGAAGATGACATTTCCACTCTTAATTTTTCTTTCTTATCCTCAACTTTTTTTGTAATAATTGCCATATTTATTTCGTCTTAATTAGTAGTAAATATGTTAGGAATATCTACTTTAAATTAGTGTAAGATATTATTCAATAAACCAAGCAAATAAAAATGAAAATATATCAATCACAAACGCGCAATTGTCTGCGCTTTCATTAAGCGATCTACAAAAAAAACAACACAGCATCACCAAAGTGGAGGCTAAAATAAAGGGTAATAGCACAGTCAGAATTTTACACACACACCTCGCAACGATATTGCCTCGATATTTTCGAGCTATGTGGTTGATATTACAGGGTTTATCATAAATTTGATTGTTTTCGCTAAAAAATATAAAAATTCACTAGAAAATTCATGTTTACTATAGTCATACAATATGAGTAAAACAAACGTTGATATAACTAAGTTTAAATATTTGTATGACTATTGCAATACATAGTATATACTATAGTCGTACACTAAACGAGTTTGTGGAATGGGGGACAAATGAGCACAATGGAGATGGTTTCTATTAGGCTGTCGGAGCATGAAAAGGATTACCTGATATCAATTGCCGATAAATTTAACTTAAAAAAGCAAGGTTCTGATGAGCTTTCACCAACTAAGGCATTAAAACATATTCTTTCTTTTTGTCTCCATAATAACATTGATTTTAGTAAAAAAGAGGATGAGTCACTGACTGAAATGAGGAAAATGTTAGAGCAAATTCATGCATCAATTCCTCATTTAATGTATCATCAAAAGTTTCAAAGTGTTGTGCTTGCTAATAAATATTCTGATGAAGAATTGCAAGGTATTCAGGATGGGACGCTGCAATATATCAATGATTCATTCGCAGGATTTCAAAACAATAAATACCGATATGTTAAGTCAAAATTAAATAAATTTGGTTTGAAAACCATACCATTGGAAGAAGGGATTACGTTATGGAAATAAAAGTTGATGTCGGTGTAGATACTTATAATGTTCTCGAAAAAATATCCAAAATAAAAGAGCAAAACCTTGATGTAACATTTGCTGAAATGCTTTCACTTGGTGCCAGATTATATTTAAATTCACTTGAAAAAAAAGAAGATAAAGTGACAAAAGTACTGCTTACAAGTGCAGTGAATAACAATAAAATTCTATCAGAAATATTACATATTATCTTTGATAAAAATAAGTCGGAATTGGGTGTGTATGACGCGGATACAGCCCTTGGGCTAATAAGAAGAATGACCAAGGACTATATTGACGAGGTTATTGGTGGCAGCTAGTTTATAGCTCTTTTTCTATTTCTTTTTGTGGAATGGATGGCGGTTTTTGTGATTTGATTGCATCAATATCAAGATGCGTAATTCTGATATTATGGCTCATGGATTCAGTCTTTAGACGCTCTATCAGGCTGCTTTTCATGAGTTCGTTTTGCTTTATGCTCGATTTTAATCCTTCTTCTTGCATTGACATATTGGGCTTAACATCATCAGAAATATCCTTTATTTTAGGTTTAATATCATTTTGTTTATCACATAATTTTTTGTATTCCTTCGGACTAATAGGCTTATTTAAAGCATCTGTTAGCGCTTTTTTCCCTGATTTAATCAGAATGTCGTTTAAATCCTCCCCTTTGTTTTTAGGCAAAATAATATTTATTTTAATCCCGTTTTCTTGAAGTTTTTCAATGGCTTCAAGAATCTTATTTGACCCACTATTTTGGTATTTAAACGTAGCTTTACCATCGTTATCTACACATAAAACAACTTCATTTGTTAACTGATTTACATTTACTTTAGCAAAGTTTTCTTTACCTAAAACGGTTAGAACACGTGCTTTTGGGTTTGATTCAAGTATTGAAAGGCCAGTCTCAACCCCTTCGGTTAGATAAGTAATCTCACCTTCTCCTTTATGATTTAGATTGACGGCATGACCATTAATCTTGCCAAAGGTTTGCTTGGGATATTCAAATAACTTGTTCTTGTTTGCGGTACTTGCATCAAGCTTTGTGACCTGAATATGGTTTATCTCACCTCTTTCATTACGGGTAAAAGCAAGCAATGCTGGTGTATTGATATGCTTACCATTAAGCTGTGAGTATACGGATGGACAATAGCAAATATCTGCGTTATTTGTTTTGTATACCCCTCTATGAACGGTTAAGTATTTCTCAACTAGACTTCCTTTTATTGGTTTTGATTTGTTATATAATTTAATAGCAATGTCTCTAAGCCCTTCATCGTTTGCTTCTTTTTTAACTGGATTAGGTTGCCGTATAACAGGAATGAAATCAGGTGTAAATCGGGTAAATTTGACCGCATAGTCCAACGTTTCTTTAAAGCTTGAGAATCCATTTTCCTGCTGTATTAACGTAAACAAATTGCCACCCTCCCCTGTTTCAAAACTATGCCATAACCCATTTGATAGATTTACGCTAAAGCTTCCTTTCGTGCCATATCGGTATTCGTTTTTCTTTGATAAGTGTTGATTTGGTTCGCCTAAAAGATGCTTTACAAGATGCTCTGCTTGAGCATTTAGGCTTTTTAGAACTTCATTGGCATCAATTTTTTGTTCAATAAAAGATGGCGACTTATCACTTAGTATTACGGTTGGATTATCACATGGCAAAGCATTACTTTTTTCTGATTGGCTACGACTTAGGTTTGTTGTTATGGTTTTGTATAGGCTTTTTTCATCGATATATTTTTGCTTTTGAATTACAGCAGATGTTTTATCTATATTAAGCTGTCGCAGGGGATCTTCTAGGCGATTAATTAATCCAGCCTTATCATCGGTGTATACGCTTCCCTGGTGGGATGCTCTTGTGATATCAATTTCGGTTGAACGGTGATTGGTAACTAGAACTCTATCTAATATCTCAAGTGCAATAATGAATTTTCGAGTCGCACCCTGGGTTGAGTAAGCGGTATTTGTGTATGCATAATCCCAGTGTTGGCAGCTTTTTTCATTCAAGTTAAGTACGGTAGTTTCTTTATCATTCTTAAGTTTCGCTACTCCATCTTTTATTGACAGCACATCATATTCTTTATTTGCCACAAACCCACGATTCTCATCGGTTAGCTTAAGCCTGATTTTATCGCCTTCTGCTAGATGCGCCTCATTTATTGTATATGCAGATACCCTTCCCTTATATAAGGTGCTTGCTTTAATATTTATTAATAAATTGTCGTGAGTCAAACAAGACACACTGTTTTTTTCGGTATCAACAGATTGAATTGTAAAATACTCACCCCGTTTTCCGACATGATAGGTTTTACCAAAGCGTAAAATATCCCCAGCTCTAAGATTTGAGACATCAATTGTGTCTACCATATCCATTGGTTTTGGCATTAAACGTTGAACGGGAATTTCTTGAGTAGATATTTGTCCTTGTTCTTGTAATCCGCTTCTTATTTTTTGATCAACCACCGCTCGGTCTTTATGCGCATGGACAATGACGATGGTATCTTTTTGACAGGTTTTAGTCCTGCTTAGATAATCCTGAGCTACAGCATCATATAAGGGATTTAAGTCCTTTTCGCCGTCTTTCTCATTGCACTTTATTTCAATAAATGAAGATTGATTAGCAGATGTATTCGTATCATTTGTTCGCTCTACATATTTTTCAGGGTTTACTTTCTCAAGCTCATTAAAAGCTTTTCCAATTTGGCGATTAGAAGTAAATTCCGCGGCCTTTTTAAGAGTTGGATTTGGATTTTGCCGGATGATTTCAAGCATTAAGGCTGTTTTTTGTGAACCAGACTTAATCGTTAACTCATGCGGTATACCACTTGCCAAAGATTGAAGCTGGGTGATATCTCCTGCAAAAATAACATAAGCCTTCGCTTTAATGGCTATCTGTTGCAGAGAATAATAGGTTTGGTTATCAAGCATTGATGATTCATCAACAATGAGCACCGTTTTATCATCGATGGGTGAGTTGTGAGTCAAAAAACTTTCAACAGTATTTGACTCCAATCCAGTATCATTCAATTCATCTTTAGATTGGTGAGTTGGTGCAAGTCCAAGAACCTTTAAACCATTTTTGTTTGCAATAGATTGAACTTCTCTCATCATCGTTGTCTTACCTACCCCAGCTAGACCTTGTACAGAAACGAAACGATCACTTGAAGTTGTTGCTAATGTAATGGCATCTTTTTGCCCTTGGGTGAGATGCTTTGGTAATGATAAAAGCTTATTGGCACTTGATTCGATAGGTTTTACACTGCCCTGTTCTTTAAAATTAGAACGAATAATGTTTTCTTCCAATTCGATGGCTTCTTTGGTCGTCCAATACGTTCCTAAATGAATAAGTTCCCCTTCTTTCATCCGTTCTTTTAAAATGGGTGCAATATCTTCAAAATCAGCTTTACCTAGTGCATATTTAAGCGCATGGGTCACTAAATCGCTGTGTTTAAATGCTGCTTGTTTTTCAGCACATTTAGCAACTGCATAGGATACGGCAAGGCTTGCCACCTCACTTTTATCTAAATTTTTATTTAGCTCAAGGGCATTAATGAGTTTATTTATATCTTTTTCAATTGCAGGCTGCGCATTAGAGATATCACGATAAATTAGATCTGGTTTTTTTTCTGCAATATCAACCGCACTCCATTTTAATTGCTCTTTGTTGAGAAAGTTTTCTGCTTTCGTTTTGTTGTTGGTAAACAAAGTGACATTTTTAGCAAACTCAGTTATTTCGCCCATAAGGTTTTCATTTAACTGATGGGGAAGTGCTGCCACCAAAATGTTTTTATCATCACGGGTCAATTCATGAACCTTTTTACAGTAATTATAAGACAGATAGTTATTTGCAAGGGCTTCATTATCTAATAAAACTGCCCTTTTGTCTGACTCTAGTACCACACCGTCTTGGCTAATAGACCTCACCTTAAAAGACGTTCCTTTCTCAAATTTGTTCCGATATTTAAATATTGCCCTATCATTGACTACCTCATCACCGATTGATAACTCGATTTCTTTAGCGCGAGAAACGATAAAGTCAGACATATTTTCAAGCTTAAATTGGCTTTGTTTGCCATATTGATTGGTTAATACAAGCCCGTCTTTATTAATTTCGCTTACTTCATAATGTTTTTGCTCTTTAGTGAATGCCTTAAAGGTAATTCTATCGCCTACGTTATAAAATTTAGTATGCTTTTTCTCTGCATCGGTTAATCCCTTGGTAGATAAGACTTTTAAGGTTTTAGTCTGCCTTGATAGCATGCCTTCTTCTTTTAGTAGGGTTCTGATGTTATCCGTTAACTCCTTGGCCTGATCATTGTTAATGGCAAATAAGGTGGGTTTTTCCTTTTTTTCTAAAGCAGATGCCAGAAAGCTTTCCGTCACAGCATTTATGGGTTGACGCGCAATAGCCAATTGTACTGAAATGCTATTTCTTGCACCTATAAAGGTTGTCGCTTCAATACCGTTTTCTTTTAAGGTTTTTATAGGGCTGCCAGGGCTAAAACCATGGGTTGATTTAGTATTATTTAAAAGAATAAGCCTTCCTCTTGAGCTATCGACCATTTCTTTTAATTGGCTTAAGTCTTCAAGTGATAGCTTTTGTGCATCATGAACGACAACTAAGTTTTGTTTTTTCTTGAATTTGTTATCTGAACCATACTGATATTTAAACCCGGCAACGGTATGGACAATATCATCTTTAAATAAATTCTTAAGCAAAGAAAATAGTCCTGTGCTTTTTCTGCTAACCTCATCACTTAACAACTGTGACTTACTTTTACTTTGATGTAAGACATAGGCGTTAATATCGTTGCTATCTGCGATATCAATAAAATCTTGTATTAATGCTTTTTGATTACTCATGCCATTCACATCAATAATTTGAACCTTGTTATTTTTTTGTAACAGGGTTGCAGCTAATCCCGAATTTTGCGTTTTTAACTTCAATGATGACACGCTATTTGCAGTTAATTTTTTGATAAATTCCTTTTCTTTTTGTAACATTTCGTCTGTGGTGTAATATTCTAAAGACTTTCCTTTTAAGCTTTTATCATTAAGTTTTGTCTCAATTTGTTTTTCAATATCTTCATGACTGATTAATCCAGCAGAAAAAACAAATGTATGTCTTACAAGCGTTGAGTGTTTTATCTGGGTATTGAATTCAGATAAATGGGTTAATGCATCCTCTAGAGCATCAATTGCTGTGTGGCTAATGGTGAAATTATCCCTCGGTTGGGTTTTTCCTGCTTCCCCTTTTTGACACCTTGCCAGGGAATTACCGATAAGTTTATCTAAATCGATATCCAACTCATTGATATCATCCAGCCACTTGTTGAATAGCTCATTACTATCGATGTCCGATTTTACTTGTCGTTTGGCTTTATTTGATACTTCCGCAGCCTTGGCGCTATTCGTACCCCTTTCTTTCATGTCTTGCATAATTTCATTGCGTCTTTTAGATAAATGGGTAATCACCTCATCTGAAACGCCTTCAATTTCAAAATTGCCATAAATGTCTTTGATGCGAATATCAAAGCCTAATGCTTTGATTTCTTTAGCCAAAGTGGACATATAGACAAGGCCAAGGTAGTGCTGATTTTGATAGAGGATATCGGTAAACCCATTATGAATATTATCAATATCATTTTTAGAGCGTGAAGATAATGCTCGCCACATTTTATCGAAACGCTCGGTCATATTTAAAATAACCATATGAGTATGTAAATCCGGATCGAGTGCTCTTGAGGATGTATGTAAAAAAGTAGCCCCTGTTAAGTTATTGGTTTTTTCAAAGGTGGTTTGTTTGTTAAAAGTAATACGCGCCTCGGCTGCCATTGCCTCAATTCGTGCAAACGTCATAGCAACCGCTTTTTTATGCGCCTCAATAATACGGGTATCTTTTCCAACCAGCGCCAGGATAGATACTGATTTTGGGGCAGATAGGGTTACATCGGTTCCTGTGCGGTGTTCGCGCTGCCCATTTTTAACAATACCAAGAACTTCACCATTAGGCAGTTCACCATTTAATAGCTTTAAAAACTGCTCTTGCTCAACTATGCCTGAAAGGTTTAATTTGCCAGCCCCTTTTCCTATCCAATAGGATGATTCTTGAAGTGAGTCTTTATCCTTTAAATAATAATTGTCTTTACTGGAATAATAATGAAGTGCATCTGCTGCTTTTCCTAATGGCTTAATAGTTAACATGGTTGCTCCTTTTAACCGATTTCTTTAAAAACTAGAGGTGATTCTTTTGACTCAATTTCCATTGAATCGTTATCAATGACTTCTTTTTCTTTGGGTGAGTCGATAATCTTTAACACCTCGTCCGCTTTTTCTTCAAAGTCCTTAATCTTTCTGACCTCATCACACACTTCTGGGTTATTCTGAGCGCTTAAAGCTAACTGGTTTATTTTCTCCAATGCATCAAAATCAATTGAGCGTTCCTTTAATGGTTCGCATATTTCATCTCGCTCAATGTATTTATTTTTGATTTTGGTAATAGGATGGTTGCCGATAAGCCTTACAAAACACTCCAAGTCTTCTAACGTCATGATATCCCCTGCCTCGACAGTCTTTCGGATGCTTCTGTTCGTTCCGATGGTATTTCCATCTCGAACCGAATCAGGGCCATAAGAACGAGATTCTTTAACTTCTGAGATAACCTGCTCGCTTAAATCATCAGATACCCACTTGGCTACTTTTGATTTTGGGCTTCTGAAATAAACAGACGTATTTAATAAATCAGCAATAGCTTCTGCTTCATGATTGCCGTATAAAAATTGCAGTTGTGAAATTGATTGAATGCCTATTGCGACACATCCACCGAACTTTCGAATATCTGCCATAGTGTCTGATAGCATTTCTAAGCGGTGAAGACTTGCAAGCTCATCCATAACTATCCATATACGACGGTTAGAGTCTTGGGATAATGATTGGACTCCCTGCATGACAAGCCCAAGCCATAACGAAATTAATGGTTTTATTTCTTTGTGGTATTTAGAACGAGAGGTAATAAATAACCATCCCTTGTTGTAATCAGGCTGGCAGGTATTTTCTATCCATTTTTTAATGGAGAATTTTTCTTTATCTTTGTTGTTCAGCCCTTCAAGAAATCTCAATGCTTTTGTATAGGTTGCCAGCACCGATTTAATTGAAATAGCCGTTTTTTCAATTTCTTTGCTGACCAGGTTCTCAGATTCGGTTCCTTTTAGTAGTCCTCGCATTTCATCAAGCGTTGTTGTCAGCAATAGCTGTAATAACACAATAATGCTTTTATCTTCGCGCGCCTTTATCTTCCATGCCATTGAGGTTAAAATCGTTCTGGCAGCATCCACCCAGAACGGGTCACTTCCCTGCACTGATTTTGGTATCAAGTATGTTGCCACCGAACCCAACTCCATTGGGTTATCACACTCTGCCCATAAATCCCAATTCGCACATAATTCAGAGACAGGATTTAATTCAACATCGATATCTTTATTAAAAAAGTATGGCTTTATCGTACATTCTTTGTCGTAGACAATAACGGGATCGCCTGTTTGTCTAAGCTGCTCCAAGAGCTGCATAATGGCCTGGCTTTTACCTGCACCAATTGAGCCATGAAAGAATATGCCCTGTTTTTCAGAGCGTTTGGGCATGGGCAGCTTATTAAGAAGCTTTATTTCAGATAGCCCACGACTGGATTTTTTTAGCGATTGAAGTGTTTCTTTAGTGTTTTTGGCAAGACGTGTACCAGAAATAAATTTATCCTTGCTATATCCCTCACCTTTTTTCATAAAGTAGATATAAAAAAAGACAATAATCAGCCAGTAAAAAATACTGCTAAACATCAAGACATTGATAAATGTTTGCCAGACATTGTTTTTGGCAGCTATTACGCCTTGGATAATGACTGGTGAGCTTAAGTATGCGCTGGCTGAAATTCCTTGATTGGCATCTGAATGCCATACCAAGTTATTACCTTTGCCAACATAAACTAAAAATTGGCTAAGCCAATGCAGGCAAATTACAACAATTTCATCATAAGCGTTATAGAACATTAGCGCTGTGATTAAAACCAAAAAGCCTAAGATTGCCCATCCCATGATTCGATTAGTTACCTGAATCATCATGCGCATGTTGTATAAAAATATCTGGCCGCCTCGAACAAATTGCATTGCAGATAAACTCATGTTTTCCTCCTTTTAGACAAAGCGGTAGCTAGCCCTGTCAAAAAAACAGGGCGATATAGTTTCAAAGTGGTTAAATTATTCTATGGGTGCTTTCTTTCTAACAGGCTTTCATCTCGACTAAAATAATCGGAGATGGCATGTGTAAGAGGGCTTATGCCGATTCGACTAAGTTCCATATCTATCAAAAAGGAAGCAGCAAAGGCCGATACAATAAATGACAAAGCACCTGCAACAACGGTTAAGTCCTGGTCAAACATGCTAACGGTCAATAAAGATAAAAGCGAAAAGCATCCCATGAATATTGAAAAGGCATGCCAGATTTTCTTTTTAAGGTATTCACCTGTTTTAAGGTGCTCACAAATCTGATGCTTGAAAATTACATACAATTTAATATGGCCTGCGATAAAGATCATCAGAAACAATGAGACACCTAATACGCCCAATACCATTTTGGTAACAATGATTTCATGATATGGTTCTTCCTCTGCATTCAGTTGGTTAACTTTTTCAGCGTAGAGCTTGTCTTTATCTCGCTGAAAAACAGCATCCTCAATCGTGCCAGGCGTTGGCCTTGAAAGGCCATCCCTTTGCAATTGATACATTTGTCGTTCATAGCCTTTCGTATAAGGCCAGGCATTGATGCTGTTTGCAAAGATGCAGCCTAAAAAAAGAGAGCTAATGAGGCATAAGTAGACAAACCCCCACCCTTTCGCTATGGCTTTGTAGTATTGCTTTGCTGGTAATATGCCCAACCTTAAATGCTTCAATGTTTCAAGATCGCTTTGCAGATCATTATTCAACATAGTACTTACTCCTTGTTCTTAAGATTGTTAGGTTTAAATGATCGTGTAAGACCACTACCGATAATCACTCCAGTCTTTGCGTCATACTCCCCTACTTTCATTTGTTCTTTTACTTGATCACTTGTCAACTTTTGTTTGCTCATCTTGGTATCCATATGATGTTGGCCAGTACTGATTTCATTTTTTGTAGCATCAACATTGTTTTGATGCGCCTGAACAAAAGCATTTTTCTCAGATTGATTAATCCCTAATGACTGCGTTTGGGCGTGTTGCTTTAAACTATCACTGTTATTTTTAAAATTTGTTCCCAATTGATGTTGATGGCTGGCAACACCTGATGATTCCTGGCTATAAAATGAGCTTAGCTTATTCCCATCACTATGATTACCAAACTGCTCTATTAACTGATCGCGCCTTGATGCAACAAAGTCATCAGCCATACCTTCTAATTGATGCAATGCTTGGGTATCTCCTGGATTGGAGAACAAGCTATCACGTTGTGATTCACCAACTTGCGATTTAACATAGGCTGGGAATGCCTGGTTAAAGTCGGTGTTAATCTGCTCTGAGTGAGATTCAACAAAACTTTTTGCATCACTGATACGATTTGCCCGTGACATTGCCACATCATAGTTATGACTTGCGGTTTGTGCATCCCTTAAGTCTGTACCTAATTGATTGGATAATTGTGCAGCCTCGCTATGAGTGTCATCAAAATGATGGCCTTGGACAAAGCTTTGAGCAACACTAAAGGCATTATTAAAATCTGATGCTTCTTTTGCTGAAACAGCATTATCGAATCCCTCATTATATCGATTTGAACTAGTTGATGAGCGATCATATTTTAAGTGCGCATCTGCACTTCCTTTAATACCAGTAGTCCATTTTAGAGCCTTTCCAAAAACACCTCTGTCAGTAGAAATGCCAGCGTGCAAACTGCCGCCACCACTGGTCATTGCAGCAAATGCTTCATCTGTAGACATACCTGTTCGGTGCGCAACATCGGTTGCAATATTTTTCATAGTACTGAGCGCTTCGTTAAACTGAGATGTTTCAGAACTTGAAACCCCTTCTCCAAAGCGCATATCATGCCCTGACATATTGGATAGTTGCATCATACGGTGCGCTGCATTAGAAAGGGATGTTTGATATTGCTGCGACTCATTTGCGGCAACATTGGTTGATTGCTCATACGCCTGATTTAATGAACCTACCATACTGCTTGAGCCGTTAATAGAAATAGCCCCTCTCGACATACCTGGCGTTCCATCAAATATAGCATCACCACGACCTGTCAAGGTTTTTAATACCCCACTTTCCATCTGTTCAGTTCTTAATCCATGCAAATTAGTATAGTTAGAATCATGCTTGTTGGCAGATAAGTTATTCGCATTGGTGTTATAAAAACTTGTCTGACCAATACTAAAGCTTCCACTGGCGG